>JACKQG010002184.1_pt1 | contig 25928 bp, 14 predicted proteins | sample 8237621 | NCBI WGS metagenome assembly JACKQG01 (sample SAMN15677084, study PRJNA649215) | marine metagenome | biome: marine; feature: Black Sea; material: saline water; isolation source: suspended particulate matter (SPM) from the Black Sea western gyre | collected 2013-06-09/2013-06-10 | depth... | reverse complement strand
GGGTGACTAATTGATGGCCGAAAAAATCGAAGTCAATCCATTTTTTAGATTCACGGCCTGTGGTACAGCCTAAAATGTCACTATAGAATTCACGAGCCAAATCTAAGTTGTGAACAGGTATGGCCAAGTGAAATGGCCTTAAAACACGTGTCATATTAAACTATTCTTAATTAGGGAGTTTCTCAATAATCAATGCTATACATGCTGTGAGTTTTTTGGCAAATGGAATGTATAAAAATTCATTCGGTCCATGGGCGTTAGATTGGGGTCCTAATACACCTGTTATTACAAATTGCGCTTCAGGAAATTTTTCACCTAGCATGGACATAAAAGGAATAGTGCCTCCTTCTCCCATAGCCAAAGCTGGTTTATCAAATATTTCAGATGATGCTTTTTGAATTGCATCCTCAAGCCATTGAGACAATGGAGGAGCTTCCCAACCGGTTGCCGGTTCTTCAAATTTCATTGAAATCGTTGCACCATATGGCGGATCAGCTATTAATAAATCATGAACGATTTTTTGTACTTTATCAGCATCTAGAGTTGGGGGGATTCTTAATGACAGTTTTACAGTAGTATAAGGTCTTAAAACATTCCCTCCATCTTTTACAGCAGGAAGTCCATCCGCACCAACGACAGCAAGCATAGGGCGCCACGTGTTATTCAAAACCATATCTACTTTATCATTCGTAATGGGGCCGGCATTTTCAGTCCATGGAAGCGTACTGAAAACTTCATCACCCAGAACATTCACCATGGCTTGCACTTCTTTTATTCTTTGATCAGGAATGTCTACTTTTAAATCTTCAACTATGATTTGTCCGCTTTTTTCATCTTCTAATCGTGATAAGAGTTGCCTTATGATACGGAAAGATGATGACGCAATACCGCTCCCTCCTCCGGAATGAATTCCTTCTGTTAAAATATCAACGCGTAAAGTGCAACCGATCAGTCCACGCAAAGAAGTCGTCGTCCAGAATTGCTTATAATTCCCTGCTCCAGAATCCAAGCAGATCACCAAGTCCGGTGAACCAATTATATCTGCACAATGATCCATATAAAAAGGCAAATCCGGAGAACCACTTTCTTCAGAACACTCGATTAAAACGACAATTCGTGGTAGTGATATGCCTTGGTTCATGAGTGCGTTTATTGCACATACTGAAGCAAATAGAGCATAGCCGTCATCGGCTCCGCCGCGACCAAAAAGTTTATCATCTTTCAAAACCGGTTGCCATGGATCCAAATCCTCCGCCCACCCTTCCATTTCCGGCTGTTTATCCAAATGGCCATACATCAGGATTGTCCCATCTGAATTACCGGGAACATCAAGAATTAATAACGGCGTTCTTTCGTCTTCCCTATAAATATGTAAAGTACTTTTGTCCGGCTTATGCTCATTAACCCATTCGCTGGCTAGATCAACGACCTTATCCATATATCCATTGGATTTCCAATCAGGATCAAACGCAGGAGATTTATTGGGTATTTTTATATATTCACTGATTGCTGGGAGAATATGACTATCCCAAAATGTATTAATTTCTTGAGTTAATTTTTCAGTATTCATGATATAGAAATTTCTGTTAAACAGTTAATAATCAGAGAATAAATATACGGATGAACCCTATTACTTTTCTCTAACACAATGTAAATTTTACTATGAAAATATTTATATTGCTCTTTTTATTGGTAACAACAACTTGGGCTCAAAATGCCAATACAGAATTTCGAGCCACGTGGGTTATTACTTGGGATTGGATAAATCCGGATGATACTTCTGATGAAATTCAAGAAAAAATTAGGGTAATTTTAGATAATCATGTTGATGCAAATATGACATCTGTACTGTTCCAAGTTCGTCAGAGTGGGACTGCTTATTATAATTCATCCTACGAACCTTGGGGCTATTACGCTGGATATAATGATCCCGGTTTTGATCCTTTAACATTTGCCGTAGAAGAAGCCCATGCTCGCGGATTGGAACTCCATGCATGGTTCAATACATTTCAAACGTCGAGTACCTATACAGGGACACCAGCGGCAGAACATCCTGAATGGATTTGCCGAGATCAAAGCGGTAATCCAATGAATTCTTATCGCTCTATTTCACCCGGATTAGTAGATGTTAGACAGTATTTGGTCAATGTGTCTATGGAGATAGTGAATAATTACGATATTGACGGCTTGCACCTTGATTACGTTCGGTGGAATGAACATTCGAATTCATCTCGCCAAATAAATTATGGAGAACAAATTGATGAAATATATATGAATGATGGCTGGATTACTCAAGATCAGATTCAAGAAATTAACACTAACCGTACAGGGCGATATTTATACGATGTTGACCATCCATATTCAGGGGGTGTCCCTTCGGATTTTTCCTCTTGGGAGGAATGGTGGCGATGGACTGTTACGGAATTTGTTGAAACACTTCACGATTCAATGCAAACAGTGAAACCGCACGTTCGCCTTTCAGTTGCAGCTTTGGGAAATTACAGATGGGGCGGCTGGCAAGGTTACGGAACTGTGTATCAGGACGCAGCTCTTTGGTTCAATGAAGGCGTCATTGACCAATTGACTCCCATGCATTATCACTGGACAACCGCATCCGGTTTTTATAATATGCTTGTTGGATCAAATGGACAGAGCAACAGCACACAATGCTGGGGTTATTATATTCAACCGGGCATTAATGCAGGAAGATTATATTCGGTTGGCGTTGGTTCTTATATGCTACAGGACAATAATGTGTGGAATAACCATACGTCGATTGTAAACACTTGCCGATCGATAAATTGGATAGATGGTTTTCAATTTTTCAGCATGGGTGAATGGGATTATCAAGACTATTGGATAGAGGCTGGAAACTCATTTTTTCATCGAAATACCAAAATAAGACATATTAATGATAATAGTGGAATTCAACCTCCCTCCCCACTCATTTCAATTGATCAAATTGATTCTTTGTCTTATTTAATAGTTGTACAGCCCCAAGATACAATTACGAATCTATGGTCAGCTATTTATCGCTCCGAAGATGATAGTATAAATCTGAACGATGATGATATTATTCTTATTCATTTTGGTAGAGATACACTAACCTATATTGACTCATTCGATGGGAATCAGGATTTCAATGGTCAATATACCTATGGCGTAACACAATTTGACCGATATTGGAATGAGTCTTCTGTTTCAAATTCAGTAATGACCGATTCGATTCCGTCGTTTCCACCTGTTGTAGTTACTACTCACCCAATGGATGGAGATACAATTCACGTAAATGAACCATTAGAAATTCTGTTTTCAAAAACTATGTCCATATCAACAATGGATACGACAAGTCTTCACATTTTCCCCGCGATGCCCTTTTCGACTTCATGGAACAATCAAAACCATACATTAATTATTAATTTCACGTCCAATTTGGATTATGATACTGATTATGAACTGACCTTGGATGCAGATATTACTGATATCAATGGAGTTTTTCTGGATGGAAATGGAGATGGAATTGGCGGAGACCCATTTACTTTACATTTTACTACTGTAGAAGAGGATATTTTTGGTCCAGTTATTTTTGAGAGTAATTTGAATTTTTTGGTATCTAATAATGATATTGATATTCACGATATAATTACTATTGTATTTGATGAAATTGTTGAAAACTCAACGTTAACAGAAAATTCGATGGTTCTTACCAAACTTGGAAATTCTATTTCTTATACAATGCATATATCTGATATTCATGGCAAAACGGCTGTAACTATTCGCCCCAATGAACCGTTTATTCCCAATTCTAATTATGAATTCTCTTTATCTGAAACAATTACAGATTTATTGGAAAATCCACTGGCTCCCCTTAATACAACATTTCTGACTTCACCTTTTGGATACAGTGAAATAACCACTATTGATAATTTTAATAACGTAAATAATTGGTGGGATCCAATCGGAAGTGGCTCTACAGTCGGAGTTCTCTCTGGTACGTCATTTGGAACATCAAATCAAATATTTTTACCCGGAACATCTCCGGAGAAAACGGCCAGACTTTCCTATGTGTGGGATTTAAACGCTCCAAATCAATTCATCAGAGAGTATTTATCTGGAGGCCCACCACGAAGTATCCAGTTCGATACATCCTACACACTTCAATGCTATATTTACGGGGACGGGAGCAACAACCTTTTTCGGTTTTGCGTGGATGATCATGTACCGGATGCCGCCGGGGAATATCATGAAGTCAGCCAGTGGATTTCATTAGATTGGTTAGGCTGGAGATTGATTGAATGGGATTTGGGTGCTGATTCTCTGGGGAATTGGATTGGAAACGGACTGTTGGAAGGACTGTTAAGGATTGACAGTTTTCAACTGACTCATGCTTCCGACGGTGCGTCGGAAGGAAGAATATTTTTCGATAATTTTCAAGTTGTAAATAAAACTACTTTAGAAAAAGGGGCGGAATTAACTCTACCAACAGATTTTGTTTTACATCAAAATTATCCCAATCCTTTTAACCCCATTACGAAGATCAGTTATTTATTGCCAAAAACAACTGAAATAAATTTATCTATTTATGATATTTTAGGGAGACATATCTTTCAATTAGACAAAGGAATTAAACAACCCGGAAGACATGAAGTCATTTGGCGCGGTAAAAACAAATTTAATCAATACGTTTCAAGTGGAGTTTATTTTTATATTTTAATTGCCGGTGAATTTGTCGATCGAAAACAGATGATTTACATAAAATAATAATCCAATGAAATCGACATTAATATTTTTCCTGATTGCCATAGTGGGTGGACAGCCCATTCAAAGAAACCAACTAAAAAATAATATAACTCAAGTCCAAACCGGTTTGGATATTTTATTATCTGAAAAAACCGAATTGATACATGGTAAAAATATTGGACTTGTAACGAATCAAAGTGGTATTAATCATAACAGCATTCCAAATTATACATTATTTATGGGTCTAGAAAATGTTCACCTCAAAACTATTTTTGCCCCTGAACATGGCTTCTTCGGAAATTTTTCCGCCGGGCAAAATATTGAGGATCAACATCTGAAGAAATTTCCGATGATTTACAGTTTATATGGTAAAACACGAAAACCAACTCATGAGATGCTATCAGGATTGGATGTCATCATTTATGATATCCAAGATATCGGGACTAGATTTTATACATATATTTCGACTCTGGGTCTGGTCATGGAAGCTGCAGGGGAGGCTGGAATTCCGATTATTGTCCTCGATCGTCCCAATCCTCTGGGAGGGATAAATATTGAAGGGCCTATTCTTGATCTAAAATACTCATCTTTTGTCGGAATGTATCCTATTCCAATTCGATATGGTTTAACCATTGGTGAATTGGCAAAAATGATTGTTGGAGAAAAATGGATAAAATCCATTCCTGAATTACAAGTTGTGAAAATGCAAAACTGGGAACGGAATATGGTTTTTGATGAGACTAATCTGCCATGGACAAAACCATCTCCTAATATTCCTGATTTAGAAACTGCCATCATTTATCCGGGAATGTGTTTGCTTGAAGCCACAAATTTGAGTGAAGGTAGGGGAACATTCCAGCCCTTTAAAATCGTTGGTTCTCCTTGGTATTATGATGAAATAACCATGGATATGATTGGCATGAATCTTTCTGGTGTGAAGTTTAAAAAAATTAAGTTTAAACCCAAATCCATTAAGGGAATGTCCGAAAACCCTAAATACATTGATCAAAAGTGTATTGGATTGAAAACAATTATTCTTGATCAATCAAATTTTAATAGTGTTGAAACAGGTTTAAAATTTTTATATATAGCTCAAATTATGACAGCAAGGTCCTTCTCAGTTAATTCGAAAAGTATGAATAGATTATGGGGAAATAATCAATTAACACGTTTGCTTCAAGGTAAAGGACAAATAAATAAAATATTAAAAGAGATTAACCGTGATGAAGCACTTTTCAGAACTCAGAGGAATCCCTATTTATTATATAATTAATATTATTTAGCTAACATTATTTTTTGGGAAAGTCTTTCTTCGCCCACTTCTAATAATACAAAATATATTCCGGAGCTCATTTTCTTGTCGTGTTCATTTTTCCCATCCCAAATAATGCTGTGAGCACCCGCTGTTTGATATTGGTTGGATAAGGTTTTTATCTGCCTTCCTAAAATATTTATAATACGAATCTTTACTAGATTATCATCAGGGATACTATACGAAATAGTTGTGGTTGGATTAAATGGGTTTGGATAATTGGGTAAAAAACTGATTTCATCCGGAATGAAATTTTCATTTTCAATCGAAACGTTTACCAAATCAGTAATTCTCAAATCATCAAAATAAAGAGTACCAAATTGTGAACTATTTTCAACGTATGTTAATTGAAAACTATCTATTCTCAAATTACCGTCAAGGTTTCCGTCGCCAATCCACGTACCGGTACCATCGTTCACCATATCCCAACTGACAAGTTTCCAGCCTATCCAATCAATGATAATCCAAGGGCTGACTTCGTGATTACCGGCAGATGTTGAAGGCAAATTATCATCCACACAATATCTGAATTTATTTCGACTGCCGTCACCAAAAATGTACACTTGAAGAAGATGATTTTTTGTAAACTGCACATCCCGGGGGGCACCACCGCTTAAATATTCCCGTATTAACCATGAATCGGTATTCACATCCCAACCATAATTTATTTTCATTGATTTTGAACTATTGGAAACATGATTCACAATGACGTTTTCTACACTCATACTTGTGCTATCGGGAATAATACCTGTTGTACTTCCGGACATTTCCGGGGACCACCAGTTTGATGTAGTATTGGATTGAAAATTATCAATGAATGTATTGTCGAAATCAACGGTACCAGTTTGAAAACTAAATGAGCGAGCACTACTCATAGAATTATGGAATTCATCTTCTAATCCGGGAGAAAGTCTTGTAACATACGTTTCGCTTGTGTGCAATGGTTCATCCGGGAAAAAATTAAAGACACTTTGAGTATTTACAATATAATGTTCTATCATCCCATTTACGTAAGAATGGTCCGAAAATCGTTCTAAATAAAATGAATCTTCGACGATAGAATCAGGCCCAACTTCTTCATTAAATTGCAAATTTATAATGGGCAAAAGTTCTATGAACTGAGAAATGTTTTCCGGGTAAACTTTAACAATATATGGCGCTTCCATATCTGGAGGTCCAGTTTTGAAATTTAATTCATATTCTCCACCAGCAGTACTATCTGCATCTCCATCAAAAATATGTCCATAAACATCTCTAATACTATTATCAAGGATCGAAAGCGAATACCATGTCTCAAACCCAAGACTATCCGGTATAAGCGTCAAACGTTTATTATTTTCAGACCATTGTGAATTGAAATTAACAGTAGGATTAAATATAAATGCACTATCTGCAGTTGATACGTCAATAGGACGACTGAAATTGATAATAATATTAGACCAAGCCGGAAATAAGGAGTCTCCCTGTACCGGATTTGTTTCACTGACAAATGGCGGTAGACTGGATAAAAGTTCAACATCATGAAACGTGATAAAAGTGTCAAGGATAGAAACCGATGTTGTATCACTGTAATAATTATTTGCAGAAACAATTATATTTAAAGTAGTGTCAGGCAAACCTTCAAAAAAGTAAAAACCATTTCGTAATTCATGAGGGTCATTTGAATAATTATTAAATAGGGATTCGTATGTGTCTGTCGTATAAGACATACCACTAATATCAATATTAGCTCCGTTGATTGATTGCCCGCTTTCAACATCTGAAACTATTCCAGCGCATATACCAACATAGGAACGATCAATTTCATGATATTCTAAAATAGACCAATAAAATGAATATGCAAGCATTCGCTTATATTCTTCATTCATATATAATTGATTTTGAGGCGGATTGGTATGGTGTCCTTCTTCACTCAATTCTGAAGGCATATTGGTATTTCGGTTTACATATAAATAGGGACCTCCATAATCATCACAATAATCACTCCAAGTATAAAAACTGCAATCACCCCAAGATCCGATTGTTGGAATACGCATTGTTCTGGTTAAAATATCAATCATATAATTGCTCATTTCCTCTCCTCCCACCGGAGGATCCGGATTTCCATTATATAACTGGCCCCACAATAATAATGTATTGTTGTGATCAGACGCACCGGCATTACTATGAATGGAATGATACCAGGATGCGCCCAGAGAATTAGCATGATTGGTTCTTTGATAGAGAGAAACCTGTTGCTGGTTATTGGTTCTGGAAATGTAAGCAGTATCTATATCCGTTTGATTTAATAGAATATCCTGTAACTGTAATCCCACTCTTAAGACTTCTTCAGCTTCGGAATACCCATTTACTCCCATGTTTTCTGTTTGGCTATGCCCCGGGTCAATAAAAATATTCCAGCCGTTTAATCCAGTGACCTGGCAAAAAGAAAAAGATGAAATAATCATCAATATATATATACGTTTATGAATCAAAACCTATTCTACCAATTGTATGTGTATTGGACCCAACCCATCTAAATCATAAATAATCCATTTCTCACCATGATGCCAATCTGGTCGCATTTCAAGTTTATTTGGAGTATTGGTCAAGTTGGTTTTTTTTGTACCATCCGCATTAATAATATAAATATCCGATGATGTAATAACATGGCCATCATCTTGTGTTATCATATAGGCAATTTTATCACTTCTAGAATTCCATGCTGGTTCATGTCCTATACCCAAATTCGTCTTTTTGAGAGTTTGTATATCCAATACCCACAAGTTTCCACCTACCACTTCAAAAACGAGTTTTTCTTCATCCGGTGAAGGGTGAAGATTTAAAATATCTCCCTCCCCTAGAAAAAGGATGTTTTTATTTTCACTTTTTAAATCATATTCAATAATTGAATTCTCAGTAGAATATATTATTTTACCAGAGGAATTATTTGATTCCTTTCCTAATATTGATTCAAATAATTTTAATTTTTTTCCTCCATTCATGGTTATATAATTGTCATTATTTCTCCAAACTGGAATTCCGGGAAATGAAGTTTGGTCCTCAAAGATGATGCTCTTATCATCGTTCATAATGTTATAGATAACAATACTGTTTAATCGTCTTTTATTATTAAAAACTGCCGGTTTTGATAAAATCTGTTCACTATTTTTTGACCAACTCATTCCAAACCCAGCAGAATGGTCTTGTGTAATTACTTTTATTTCTTTGTTTTTTAGATTATATAAATAAATACCGTTATAATGTTGTTTAGTCAGAGAAACATATTTACCGTCCGGTGAAAATTTTGGGTTTATAAAATTGTCATCTGCTTGTAAAGCTAAAGGTTGACCAATTCGTTTTACTGAAGTTTTTTCAGAGAATGCAGTTGTAAAAAAACATAAAATGCTAATAATATGTATGTAAATAGGGTGGGTATTTTTCATTTCTTATAATGGAAATTAATAATAAAAAAGCCCCTGAAAACAGGGGCTTTTTTATGTATTGAAATATTGAAATTATTTCAACAATGTAACTCTTTTAGAGAAAGTAACATCGGGTGAAGACAATCTGTAAATATAAGTTCCTGAAGGGACTCGCATTCCGGAATTATCTTTTCCGTTCCAAACGACTTCATGTTCACCATTGAAATGCCATTCATTTACTAAAGTTCTAACAAGTTGACCTCTCAAGTTGAAAATTTCCATTTTTGCGTTGCCTGTTCTACCCACTTCATATTTGATTTTGGTAGATGGGTTGAATGGATTTGGATATGCTTGATAAAGTGCGTATCCTTCTGCAACAATCGGTGCATTACCTTTTTCATCAATTGAGACAGTTGTCGGATCAGCATTTGTCCAAACTTGGATTACGTTTGTTGAAAAATCACCCACATAAAGAGTCATTCCATCTGCAGATGATCCAAGACCTCGAGGATTACATGTAACGCCCGTGGCTGCCAATGCTGATGCATCATCATCAGCTGTGACTGACTGACCAATTCCAAATGTATCAATAATAGCGCCAGTATTTGGATCTAGACCAACCCAACTTCCTGCGAGAGGATGGCTTGACCACGCAGGATCTGTTTCACCTGCCCATAGAACACCAAGATTCCATCCTAATGCTTCAACCCACAGATTTGCTTGAACCGTTGTGTCTGCACCTGAAGAAGTTGTATCCGCAACCATTACGTTACCATATGTATCCACACTATCATATGCCGTACCTAATGCGTTTGATTCTAATACAGTTACGCCAACACCATTCCATGTTGATCCCAAGAATATCCTGTTTGCATCGGGTGTGACCAGTGTTGCTCGATTGTAATTGATACCAGCTGCAGAAACAGTAATTTGCGAGCTGAAATCGGCACTGACTTTAACAACAGGTCTTGCGGCTCCGCCAACCCAACTGACATATACATCTCCATCTTGATCTACTGACGGTGCTGACAAAGAACTCATTGAACCGGCCTCATCATATGCAACATCAAATGAATTCATCATTTCACCTGTTTGATAATTGAAACGATAGAGCTTATTTGTTGCATAAATGATATTACCGTCTATATCAAGACACATTCCTTTACCACTGTATGTTAATGTATCACCACCCGGAAAACGAATTGGTGAAAATGACGCGTGCGCACCAGCCGGTGTAAATACATGAATTGGACGAACTGATACAGTATCAACTCCACCAGCTCCATCATCAACAAATAATGTATCTCCAGCTATAGGCCCGTGCATAGCGACCCAAATGTTTCCATCCGGTGCTACAACTGTGCCATGAATTCCATATCCGTCGCTTCTGGGCAATTGATAATCATAGAAAACACTTTGGAATTGCCAATCATCAGCCATTAAGCTGATAACAAACAACGGTAAAAGTGCTATTCTTGTTAACCATTTAGTCATAATTGACTCCTTTTGTTTTTGTTTTTGTTTTTATTTAAGTATGTAGGACAAATTGTTTATTCTAAATATAAATACTTAGAGTAAATCATTAGTCAGTTTAATAATGATATTATCTTATTACAACAAACTTTTTAACGATAGATTCATCTTTTTTGAGTAATACTTCGCCGGTATTTTCATCAATCATTTTTTCAGTAACCTTTATATTTGCCAAGTAAATACCGCTGGAAATTAGCTGTCTCGTTGATGTAACAGAATCCCACGTTTCATCTCCACTGCCATCGATATGATTAATGGTTTTAATCAAATCACCTCTTTCTGTATATATTTTAATTTCGCATTGAGGCGGTATATTCAAAAACATAATTTTATTTTTTTCCCCAGGATATTGCAGGCGAGTTGCTCCAATATGAAATGGATTTGGAACTATACGAATTTCATCAAGATGATTACCTGCTTTACGCCTTAAAAATGCGGGAGTTGTCGTTTTTGTATAAAACCGGCTACTCATAAGTGAACCTGTAGGATTAGCCAACCCGGATGTGTTTTTAGTTCCATCATTATAAGCGACTAAATAATAATAATATGAAAAACCTCTTACCGGTGTCAGATCATCAAATGTATAAACGCCTGAACTTCCATCGTAGATTTCTTCGTAGGTTGTATCAGCTTTTCCAACAGCTCTGAATATTTTATATCCAGCAAAATCAGATTCATTTTCTGACGGACTTGGTTCCCAAGACAAGTAAATTCTATCTCCTCCGGATTTGACATCAAACAGAGTTGGTGGCAATGGCGGTTGAGGAATCTCCATGTTTAAATCATAATTCCGTTTCGCTCTACCAAACGTCAGCAGAAGAGAATCTTTCCCCGTAAAAATCCATGAATTTTTATAAATCGTTTCGTCAGTTGTTTCAGTTCCATCAGGCAAAATAAACGGACCATTATCACTCGAATTATCATAAGCTAATTTCCATCGCGAACCAATAATTTCACACATTGTTCGACTTAGACCATTAATTCCTTCCGCTTCAACAATTGTAATACTTTCACCGGGAGCTAAATCGAAAGGACCATATGTTATCATAACATTGGTTCCACCACCATCATTATGAATTGTGTAGGGGTCTGATGAATGAATTAAATAATCATTCCCTTCACCCAAATTTGTCTCATCAAATCGATCCGTACCTCCTAATCCTTCATGAGGGTTTCCGCTTAACATATCAACCACTTTTGACATATTTAATTCATCGGTTGATTGAAGATTCCCCACTTTCGGATACGTATCTCCGGCATGCCATCCTAAAAATGCAGGTTGCTCCGGATCATCTGTTGCATCACTTGCTGTTTTATCAACATGTAAAACAACTGACCCAACATGATGCGGTGATGTTAATCGTCCATTTCCTCTGATATCCGGAGCACCAATATTATTATATCCGTTAACATTTGATTGTCCAGCCCAAGAAAATCCGCACCTCAGCCAATCAACTATCGGATTAGATTCATCAATAATATCGTTCATATGCTCGGTATAATTTTCGCCCCGAACCGTCACCCATGAATGCTTTCCCCATGATTGACCATCACCAATATTAAATGTGCCTTCCCTACCGCAGCTGTATCGAGTCCCCCAACCAATTCTCACACCATTCAATGGTGCATTTAATTCAATTTCATCATCCCAATCCGTATTGCCTGTATTTGTGAATGTAAATTCCTTAATAAAATAATTATCATGGTATTGCTGACTGAATATATAAATTTTTCGTTTCATAGTTAAACCCATGGATGTATTAACCACATTCGTAATAATTCTATCGGCATTTTGGTCCGGATTTATTTCATCAATCTCATCGGAATTCACTGCATGAATATCTCGCCCATCAACGTAAACCGTTGGAATAATAAATTTTGCTGATTGGGTCAATTCCATAGGAAATAGCGACAATCCAACATAATCCAATGCAAAATAGATACCATAATGCCCCCAATTATAACTATTATCATCTACAAAGTTTTTTGTTACAATCCACGTTCGTTTAATAACTGAATTATCCTGATATGGATAATCAGCAGGCCAGCGTAACCCCTCGTAATAAGAATTATTCCACGCCCGCTCTGAACCATAGGCAGAAAAATGACTCTGTAATGAACCCACTTTTATATAACGCGTTTCAGTTTCAGCTACTTGGCTAAATGCAACGCTAATGAGTAAAATTGATAACTGAAGAATTTTCACTATAAATTAAAATGTCAATGTAAACCCAAACGTGATTTTGATTGGATTGAGAAATGTAAACGCTTTTATATTTGGCATATCAATATACGATTTTGTCTGTTTACGTTTATCATTTCTTGCTTTTATTCCCGGATCATTTTCTGGATTATGTTCTAATGGATCATATTCAGTATTCCAATCTCTATATTCCCCAACCCTGTCATTTCCTTCTTCTTCTCCGTCTTCCCAAGAAAAATTTAATGATTCAATATAATCTAAATAATCGTAGTAATCAGAAAATCCGGCTGAACTCATGAATTTCGAATTTAATGCGTTGCTGATATCAACGAATATTTTTGCTTTGACAGATTTGACTTTAATGGATTTGCTGAATTTTAAATCCACATTATATCTATCTTTCCATTGAATATTGTCCACAACTCCTGGGATTGAATTCGGATTAAACGTTGCGAATGTCCCTGTATTATAAGAGCCAAGAATGTTCAATTTCCATCCGCCCATAGGTCTAAATAACCCATGCACAAGAGGACCATAATTATCAGGAATAGCAAATTGAAGATTCCCTCTCCAATAAGGTAAAGGGTGGGGACGTTCCTGATATGGGTTCAATTGAAGATATTCTTGTTGCTCCTGGGGATCTTGATAATAATTGGTTAAACCAAAATAGCCGAAGGACCGAACCATATACGTATAATTAATAAATCCAGTAATCCAATTCCCCACTTTTTTGTTGAGAGTTATTTCCAATCCACGAATATCTTCATATTCATTATTTTCGGCCTTTTTATAGGAGACAGAACGTCCCATATTACCATAATAAACCCAATTTGGTTCGTCCGTAACATCCTTATAATAGGTGGATATATTGAGTAAATACTTTTTCCAAGATTGCGAATAACCCAATTCGTAGGCAATTGTTTGTTCAAAAATCATATTTGGATTACCCATATATGTCACAAGTCCATTGGATTCTCTTTGAATTCTAAATCGGTATGAAGAGGCCGGTTCACTTTGAAAATGTCCATAATTAAAATAAAGTTTTGAAGATTCTGTAATGGGATGAGAAATTCCCAGTCTTGGACTAACTTTCAGAGTAGATTTAGAATCTTCTGCAGGTGCTTCATTTTCAATCAAATCTCCATTTCCTTGTTCATAAAACTCATCATAATCTTCCAAAACATAATTCATAGAATTGGCATCCATATAGTCAAATCTAATTCCTGTATTTGCTATAAATCCTTCATACTCAAGTTTATCCTGTACATAAAATCCTGCTCGTATTGGTTTAGCAGTATATTCCAAACTTCGATTCCATGTATTCATGGATGGATTTTCAGTAAATGATTTTATATCATAATTGTTAACGACAATTTGAAAACCAGTTTTCAATTGGTGTCTTAAATTCAACTGATTCGTTAAATCAAATTTTAATAGTGCAGTTGAATTAATACTTTTATCTCGACCTAAATTCATCCATCCGCCCAAAATCATTCCGTCGATACCGGTGACACTATGTCCCCAATAACCATTGGGTGCTTCATCTGCAAAATATCCCGGAATAATTTCATTCGTTTTTGATGTATCCCTTTCCGGAATTTGAAATGTATTGTATTTATTCTGAAAATATTGTAGGGTCAAATCATAAAACATATTCGCATTTAGCATATGATTAATCTTTATTCCAATCATGGTTCTGTTTATATCTGTAGGACTAAAAAATCCCGGCATAAATAATACAGCATCTCCGCTGCTGCTATTGGTTAAATCTGCCACAGAAAATGTATTTTCCAAGACATATCCGGTAGGTGTTGTTTTCCAATTATATGGAGATGTGGATTGGGTTTTCCCTAGAAGTCCCATCATCGTCAATTTTATATTTTCGAACAAATTGCTTGTCAGTTTTAAGTTAGCAACATCATCATTATAACTATCTCGAGATAAAGGAAAAACAAACACATTTTGTCGTGAAAAATAACTCAAATGGAAACGAAGTTTCCCCAAATAATTAAATAACACGGGTACAGGTCCTCCGACAGCAAAGTCCACCGTATAATCTGGTTTTGAGATTGCGCCATTCCGACGATGCTGCCATTTAAATATTTGTTGCAATGCCTGTGGTGTTAAATCATTGGTTGGATCATTATCAGCAAATGTAGCTTCAGAAATAGAATTCCAACCCTCAAAGGAAGGATATTGTTTTCTTTCATATTGAGTCCATTGTCCATTCGTGGTTCCCATCCAACATACATCATCATCTAAATAGGGACGCAAAAAATATGATGATTCACTATAAATAGATTCGCCAAAATGTTTTGGTGCCTGCGGACTTTGTCTAATTGTAATTGCGGAAGATATTTTTTCATAACCCCCATCATCTGTAATTACATTAATAATTCCTGATCTAATATTTCCATATTCTGCATTAAAACCACCCGTTTGAACTTGAACTTCTTTAATGGAATTCAAACTAATAGATGCGTACGGATTATTGGATCGTTCATCATTTAATAAAAAACCATTCATCATAACTGCAGTTTGATTTTGCCCTCCCCCTCGAATTGATAAACCTTGAATACCCGCTTGGAGACCAATTACTTCAGAAAATGTTGAGACAGGTAAAAATGCAATATCTTCCCGACTGTAATCCATTCGGCTGGACGATACATCATGAATAACTAATGGTTTTATCGCCTCAACGACTATTTCATTCATCTGTATAGATTCTTGCTCAAGTAAAAATTTGATTGTTGTCGTTTGATTCATAACAACGTTTATTTTGGTCATCGTTACCACGGCATAACCAATCATTGAACTTTTAACCGAATATTTCCCCGGTGCAATATTTATAATAGAAAATAGTCCGTTTTGATCTGTAACTGTTCCTACTTCTTGGTGGAGTAGAACAATATTCACACCGACAAGAGGTTCGCCTGATTGGGAATCGATGACTTTCCCGATAATTTTTCCTGTTATTCCACCGAGTAAAACTGATTGAAACAATAAATAAAATAAAATAGAAGGACAGGGTTTCCTCATTTTGTCGCTCTTAATATATTTATGGTCGTCCGTAATACGGAGCGCCTTGTACAGACAATTCTAAACGATAAATTGCACGAGTGCTTCCCCGATAATTTAGGTATAAATAGTTTCCTGTACCCCACGTCATTTTAACAATTGGACCAAAAACAATTTTGGGATATAGTAAATTGAAGCTACCATCCACATTCACGGTAGCAACTCCAATATCACCATCGGAAGAAATATACATTTTACCTGTTTCATCGAAAGTTAAACATGTGATTTTTGAATCAGTGCCACTTGTTTCGACCCAATCCAACACTAATTCTTTTCCTCCTAATGACCCTGAAGAAGATGTAATTTGGTTTCTCCAAATACCCGTCGAGGGAATATCTGCACTTGCACCCAGATAATTACCGGCAACATACAGATAACCATCAAAAACACGAATTGCATTTATGTTGATATCAGTATAATCAGCAGATGTAATTGATGTTAAATCACTTTGCACAGTGTAAATGGCATTTCCACCTCCGCCACAATACAGATTACCATTTATATCAAAATCCAAGTCTGCAATCTTTCCCGGAAGAGCAGCATATGATTGCTGTCCGGACGACATATTATGCTTTACAAGAAACTCATAAAAACCATCAACGTAATACATATCATTATCGGGTCCAATTCGCATACTTGACGGAGTAGGTAACATGGAGTGTATAAAAGAACTATCTCTTTCAGCATTCGGCGGAGTCAACCTTTCAATATCTCCTTCAGGGAGATCAAATAATCCGACATAAAGATTTTCACTATTATCCGCTTCCAAACCCCATACACTTTCTTCAAATGAATCAAAATTGCCATATTTGATAATCCTAGGGTAAAGAGTATAATATCGGTCATATTCACCGAAAAGGAATGCTCCCTTCACAGCTATTTTAATAACGACACTATCTGCTAATATATTTGGGGGACTAACAATTATTTCTGTTTTTGATGTTTCAAGCACTTCACCCAATTCAGAGTTAAAATAAACAAGAATATCATCTAAATCAGAGCTAAAATTTTCTCCATTAATTGTAATTATATCTGATCCAGCAAAAGCACTGTCAGGCGGTTCAATGGAGGAAATAATCGGAGTAGGATTCCCTTCATCATTGGGATCCCAAATATCTTCGGGATATTGATCGTCAATACAACTTGTAAAAACAGCCATAATTAAAATGGGCAAAAATAATTTATTCATATGTAATAATGTCAAATTCATATTATTAATTGAGTGAAATATTTAATGATAAACGCTGTACATTATCAAAAACTCCAAATGGTGTATAAGCATAATCTATACTAACGAAAAGAGGTCCCATATTTTTTTGGACACCAAAACCTGCTGTTATATTTTGTTCATCATAATTCAATAAGTACCCCGTTCTAATATTTATTAGATCAAGTAATTTATATTCCATTCCAATATTGACCCTCTCGCTATAAGATCTCGGATGTAACGCATCAACAGATAAAATTAATTGATGAACTGATGATTTTGATGGTAGGAAATCCATTAAATTCATTGAAGCACCAATTGTAAATGTGAGTGGTAATTGAAATCCTTCAGTATGGAATTTTGTTTCTTGAGAAAAATTTCGGACTGACATGCCAAAAGAAAAACTTTTCCAACCTGTTTCATAAATCGTTCCAAAATCAAATGCAACAGCATCTGCAATATTCTTCACAACTGATTGGGTTGTGTCAGAATCGGGTACTACATTTTTCCCTAAATATTGGGATGCTGTTTTTACGTGTCCACCCACAGAAAATTTATCTGATAATGATTTTGCATAACCAACACCGAAAGCCATTGCTGATGGTTTCAGAATTTCAGTATCTATAAATCCTTGAGAATTATCCCAAACCATTGTTCCCTGTATTTCGCCATAATCAACATGGATAAAACTGACCCCAAACACGCCATATTTACCATTCGACGGAGCGGTTGACACGCTAATTGCATTATGATTTATACCGGCTATCCATTGATTTTGACTTAATGATGCATCTATAAAACTGCTTTGACGTGACATTCCGGCTGGATTAAAAAACAGAGATTTGGATTGTCCGAATATGGTAGTCATAGCATCTCCCATGGCGCCAGCTCTTGCATCCGAACTAACACTTAAAAACTGAAATCCAGTTTGAGCAAGCTTTTTATCAGCACTAATCAAAAATGACGTTGATAATAATGCGAATAAAAAACTGAATTTTAAAGTAAATAGTTTATTCATTGTTCATGATCACGAAAAGTGTTTTTGTCAATTTACCTCCTGCAATTCTCATTAAATAATCACCGGAAACAAAATTAAATAAATATCGAGCCTTCATTTCAGGACATTCCGATACAGTACTCAAATCAATTGTAAATGATTCGGGCGGTAGATTCTTGCCATTTTCTGCAAAAAGAGTTACGTCCACAGACTCATTTATAACAATCAATGTTTCTCCGGAGCCATTAAGAGATAAAAAACATGTATCTTTACTTATGCGAACTGACCATGGATCTGAACTGATACTAATCATACTGGAGTCTAATGATTTTATATATTCAATCGTATCAGCCATAGTTGTAAAACTAGTATCTAATCCAACAGCAACATTTTCTACAGCCAATGAATCTGCATTTAATTGTTCGCAAGCACGTTTATCAATTTGGCTCATTGAAAATGATTCTTCCTTAAAATCATCACATCCTACAATCAGAGAAAGAATCATAAATATTATAATTGTGTGTGTTTTTTTCATTTATCTGATCACCATAAATTTTCTAATTGTACTTTCACCTTTTGGTGTTTCAACATGTGCAATATACAATCCGCTTACCACAACTTGTCTGGATGAAGTTAGTGAATTCCACGCTTCATCACCGCTTCCATCATTATGTTCAATTGTCTTTATTAAATCACCTCTTTCCGTAAAAATCTTTATAGTACATTCACCCGGAATATTTAAAAACATAAGGCGATCCGGTGCCGAAATGCCATATTGCAAATCTCTGCTGGCAATATTGTATGGATTTGGAACAACTCTCAAATCTTCTAATTCTCCGGGAGGACGTTTTAAAAAGGCAGGTGTATTCGTGATTGTAAAAAATTTACTGCTTGTTAATGGAATACCATTATTTTGAGATCCATCATCCAAGCCTTCCAAATAATAAAAATAATCAAACCCTCTGGTTGCTGTCTTGTCATCGAATGAATTCTCACCTGAAGCAATGTCCCATATTTGAACTATACTTTCATCAATATCAGCTATATCACCCGTATTAATGTCATAATAAAAAATAGTCGTGTCCGGTTTAAACTTAAACCGTGTTAATCTGTATCCGCTAAAATTCGGATAGCTTTCTGCATTATTTGACCATTCTAAGGCAATACGATCTCCACCGGAAGCAACAGAAAAATCTGTCGGTGGTGGAGGAGGTGAAACAATATCAAAATTTGATCTATATGTTTCTCGTGCCTGCTTGAATGTTTTTATTAATGAATCAATCCCGGTAAATACCCAAGAATTTTTATAGCCATCTTTTCCGGATTGAGGCCCACTATAATTTGTCATCATATATTGTTGTATATCAGAAGTACTTGGTGGAAAATTATCTGTATTAATATCATTCTTCCAGTTTATACCAACCTCATAGGCCTTCTTTCGAGCAATACCAGCTACTGCCTCAGCAAAAATAATTCGAATACTGTCACCCGGCGCTAATGTATAAGGTCCATAACCAACACCTTGTGACGTACCACCGGGATTACTCGCACCTCCCGGGCTAAAACTATCTGCATAACCCGAACCTACTTGTTCTGCTTGGTTTTGTTCCGGGTGCCCTTGAGACATATAATTATATTCTTTTGTCATTCTACCTGAGTTAAACTGATCATTTCCGGCATCCGTTAACGGATCATCTGAAAGCATATACCATGTTGTAGATGGTTGACTTAAATCATCTGTTTGATCTGATGGACTTTTATCTGCATGGATAGTAACAACGCCGGTAAACTGGGACGCTCCAAGACGACCATCACCGGGTTCATTTGGACCACCTATATTGTCAAAATCTGCTTTGGAGTGATATCCATGCCACGAAAACATGGCTCTCATTATTTCCCCATCATCATAAAACTGATCGATGGCATCCATTGGATCATCTGGGTGTTCTCCAATGACTTCATTCATGGTATTATGTCCCCATGCAGCGCTTTGGGGGAGCCAATTTCCATCATAAACCATCCCTTCTCGGCTGATTGCATATCTATACTGGAAATAGGCCACAAACCCATTTACCGTTTGTTCATATTGTGTTTCGCATTCCGGATCATAACACCCGTTATTCTTAAAAACGACATCAAAAATAAAATAGTTCTGATGATCTTGATGGGCAAAAGCGTAAATCTTTCGAGTCATTTCGATTCCCATGGATGTTTGAACTTTGTTTATGAGCAACCTTTCAGATGGCAATGTTTCGTCGATAACATCAACAACATCAGTATAAGTTAAATTCGTAGCGGGAGTCCCATCTACAAATACACGAGTATGATCATATTTACCTTTCAATGTAAAATTTACTGGCATTGTCTCATTTTTTACATCAATAAATCTCGGTCCTACGTGTACGACTTTATGATCAAAGTTTTTTTCTGCTTTTGGATCATAGAAATTTTCAGCCCCCAGCCACATAGCTTTTGCTGCTTGATTATCTTGGACAGAATAAAACGCAGGCCATCTAAGTCCGTCTTGTTGGTCGGTTATTTGTCCGGTCCTTCCAAGTTCGACCTCACAACCGGCTTCAGAAAACCAATTATGCATATCTCCAATAGAAATCCATTTTATTTCTTCCGCATTTAAAATATTCGTAATATTAAAAAAGAAAGGGATGGCTATAAAATATAATTTCTTCATTGGTTAAAAATCATATGAAATATTAATTCCCATAAAAATATCTCTGGGATTAAGAAAAACATAATGGTCAATATTGGGCATATCAATATATGCTTTATTATCTATAACCCAATCATAATAGCTTTTTTCCACATTTACCCAACCACTTTCTTCAGTCCATTGCATATATGTTTCTGTTTCATCATCAAAATATATGGGTATGCTACTTGGGTTAGAAACATTATTTACATCAGACACCCATTCCATTGGAATAAAATCTATATCGTCTTCTCGCACATCACCCGGAACATCTTCACCATTAAAATTATGATATCCTAATTCTCCGGCAACATTATCAGGCATATGCAAAGACTGCATATAATAATTATAATCAAAACCATCTTCGAATCCATACCCTGAAAATGTTTTAATATTGAATGCATTATAAATATCCGCATATAGTTTTAATCGAAGATTTCCCATATAAAATGATTTTGCAATTTTTATATCAATATTATAATTATTCTTATATTGAACATTATATTCTATTCCCGGAACATTATTTGGATTATATGTAAACCAACTACCTTCTCGCCAAGAAGAAATCAAATTCATATGCCAATCACCCAGAACATATTGTCCCGAAATTTTTGGCCCGAAATTTAAAGGAGTATGCAAATCAATAACAGACTTAATTTTTGGTAGTGGACGAGGTTTTTCCTGTTTGGGGTTCTTAGATAAATAATCTCTTTGGTCAGCCGGATTCTCAAAATATTTCTTTACATCATAATATCCCGAAGTATTTACTCTATATTCATAGTTGATATTGCCCGTTATCCAATCTCCCTGTACTTTTGATAAATCAAGCTCAAAACCACGAATATCTTCATAGCTGTTTGCCGTCAACTGATAATAAATTACTTTACTATTGGCGCTGATATATTGTGTGTAATCCTGCTGGTCCGAAATATCTTTGTAGTAGGCGGATAAATGGATTAAAAATAAATTATTTAAAGCATGATCGTAGCCTAATTCATAAGAAATGGTTTTTGCCAACGGTAAACTTGGATCACCCATATTAATAACTTCATTTCCATTCCCACGTCGAACTCTATATAAATCTTGTGCAATAGGCATTTGACGGTAATGACCATAATTAAAATATAATTTAGATACCTCAGTTATTGGATGAGATATTGCCAAGCGGGGACTTAATGTAACATTTGGCTTGATGGTTTCTTTGGTAAATTCTTCTTCATTTCCAGGTGAATAATTTGTGGAGTAAAAGTCCTCGTCATACACATCCAAAACAACCCATTCTCCATTGGGATTTACATAATCCAAATTAAATCCTGCAGTTGCAACAAATCCTTTGAATTCCAGTTTATCTTGTAAATAAAATGCTAAACGATATGGGTTTTGACTCATAGATGTCCAATAATTTCCTTCAGGTAAAAATTCATTTCGAGAACCAAATTCTAATTTCAAATCACTCGAAATATATTCAAATCCGGATTTAATTTGATTTGTTGAATTTATTTGGGAAATCCAATCCGCTTTAATCGTAATTGTACTAATTGTACTTGTATCTCGAGACGTACTAATAGCACCGCCGAACGCCAACCGACCTTCTATGCTAAAATAAGGTGATCCCCAAAATCCTTCTGGAGAATCATCTGTAAAATATCCCTCCATTATTTCATTATCTTTTGTTGTATCTCGTTTTGAACCATGCCATGTGTAATAATCTTTATAATCATGTTTAATCAAAATTTTATAGAATGCTTTTGAACTTAATTGATGTGTTAGCTTTAAAGCATTCGTACGGTTTTTAACCGTCGTGGGTGACCAATAAACATTCGTAAATAATCTCCATGGCATGGTAAATCCTCGGCTATTCACTTGTGAAGCCAAATCCCAAACATCATTCATAATAGATGTTCCACCGCCTCTAGACAACGTCGTGCCTTCTACTTCGCCATTTAAATAGGAATATGTTAATTTCATTTGATGAGTAATATCTGATGTCAATTTCAGAAATGAAGAGGAACGATTCAGTCCACTTCTTGATACCTTGTATAAATACTGGTCTTGTTCAATTAAAGTTGAAAAGAAAAACCGTAGATTACCCAGTTTTTTTGATATAAATGGTACCGGTCCACCAAATCCTGCATCAATATTATAATCCGGCTTTGAGATAGCTCCGTTTTTCCTGTTCTCCCATGTAAAAAGTTTTTGAGCCCCTGAAGGGGATAAATCATTGTTTGGATCGCTGTCAGCCAAGGTTTGTTCTGATACTCTATTCCAGCCTTCAAACGTCGGATACTGACGTTGTGTATATTCATCCCAAGCACTATTTTCTGTGCCGGCCCAAGCTACTTCATCATCAAAGTAGGGTCTATTCCAAAATGAATTTTTGTCGTAAGGTGACATCCCGAAATGCTTTTGCCCCGGCGAACTATTTCTAATAGATATTGATCCGCTATAACTATCTAACGAACCTTCTTTCGTAACCACATTCACCACACCTGAACGAACATTATGATATTCAGCACTGAAGCCACCGGTTTGAACACTGATATCCTGAATTGAACTTAAGGGGATACTTGTAGTAGGATCACTGGTACGTTCGTCGTTTAATACAATTCCATCTACCATAAACATAGTTTCGTTATAACTACCGCCTCGAACAGAAAATCCTGAAATACCGGCTTGTAATTCGATAACATCAGATATACTGCTCACGGCTAATTGTTCAATATTTTCAGAAGAAATACTTTTTTGACTGGCAGCTACATCTACTCTTACAAGCTTTTTTTCAGCGATTACTTGAACCGTTTCTCCTTCAATTACTTCCGATGATAACTGAATATCCACTGTTGCCGTTAAATCAATTTCTACTCGAACATTACTTATTGAAACAGGAGAATATCCAATCATATTTATTTTCAACTCATGATTCCCCGGTTGGACATTTAAAATAACATAATATCCATTTTCATCAGATGCCGCACCTTGATAAGTACCTACAATCTGAATATTAACACCTGCAAGGGGCTCTCCTGTCGTATTATCAGATATAAATCCGGAGATTTTACCTGTCGTACCGGCAACGCTTATTGAAGGAACTAAAATAAATAGATAAAAAACAATGAGCTGTTTTAATAAGGAGAATTTATTGGGGGCAGTAAGTTCCATGCATTCTAATTTGATAATCTTATCCAAAATCTAATTGTTTAATTAAACGGTTCGCAATGCCTTTTTATAAATTATGCTATTGTTTATAAATATTGTTTATTAATTAATTAATTTGACCTGTTAAATTTTTTGATGAAATTCAAAATTATGCATCCACTAAATCATTTAATAGTTAAAAAAGACCAATTTATAACCATTACACAAGAGTACGGAACCCCCCTCTATATATACTCTGCAGAGCTAATAAGAGAGAATCTGGATAAATTGGAATTCGCATTAAAAAAGAATTTCAAAAAATATCATATTTGCTATGCCCTAAAAGCCAATAGCAATCCTCATTTAATAAAATTGATGAAAGATTATTTATCTGATTTAGGCGCAGATTGCTCAAGCCCCGGCGAGATTTATGCTGCAAATCTAGCAGGTATTTCTCCTCAAGAATGTATTTACACCGGAAATTATGAATCAATGAACGATTTACAGTGTGCATTCGAGTCCGGATCTCACATTAACTTGGATGACATTAATTCATTCCTCCGGTTAATAAAAATCGGTATCCCGGAAGAAATTTCATTCAGATTAAATCCCGGATTCGGTATGGGAACTTTTGCTCAAATTATAACCGGTGGTGAAAAAGCAAAATTTGGTGTTCCCCATTATGACATCGTAAACGCTTATCGAAACGCAAAAGAAAACGGAGTAAAAAAATACGGGATTCAATGCATGACCGGTTCGGGAGTATTAGACTCTGAATATTTCCCTGAACTCATGACAGCAATTCTCAAGACAGTAAAGTTGCTCCATGATGAACTGGGCATTCAAATGAATTACATCAGCATGGGCGGTGGGTTTGGAATACCTTATAAAGATGATGAGTCGGTTTTAGACATTCAACAGGTATTTAAAAATGTTGGGGATATTTATAATTCCTTTTTTGATAAAAAACCATTAAAGACTCCTGAATTATGGATTGAACCGGGAAAATCGGTCGTTGGAGATGCGGGAATTCTTCTCACAAGTGTTACTGGGATAAAAGAAAGCTATAAAACATTTATCGGCGTGGATGCCGGGATGGAAACGTTGATGCGACCGGCCCTTTATGGTGCTTATCACCACATTTTTAAAGTGGGAAACCCGGATGCACCCACAATCAAAAAAGTTGATATTACTGGCCGTATTTGCGAAAATACAGATCGCCTTGCTGTGGATCGGGATTTTCCGGAAGTAGATGAAGGTGATCTAATTGCCATAATGGATGTAGGAGCTTATGGATACAGTATGTCTCATAATTCTAATACTCGCCCTAGAGCAGCAGAAGTTTTATTGGATGGTGAAAATGTTCAATTAATTCGAAAGAGAGAGACCGTTAGGGATATTTTCAGGAATTGCCATTTGTAGAATTACATTATTATCGATGAATTTGATTTGTTCAAGAAAAGGAAAGATCTAGCTGATACCATCATCGACCGGTACATTTCTCCTTTAAATAAGTTTACTATAAAGGAAATTATTAAAAGGTAATATTCTGTCTCATTTTTTCCCTTTCTTTACATGAGAAATCAACTGTCTTTTGCCTCTTTTCTTAAAA
>JACKQG010001710.1_pt1 | contig 25934 bp, 24 predicted proteins | sample 8237621 | NCBI WGS metagenome assembly JACKQG01 (sample SAMN15677084, study PRJNA649215) | marine metagenome | biome: marine; feature: Black Sea; material: saline water; isolation source: suspended particulate matter (SPM) from the Black Sea western gyre | collected 2013-06-09/2013-06-10 | depth... | reverse complement strand
CCCGATCACTTGGCAAGTGATCCGACGCCCGTCCCCCGATCACTTGGCAAGTGATCCGACGCCCGTCCCCCGATCACTTGTGCACGGCCCGGGAGGCCTGGGAGGTGGCTCAGGCGCAGTTGGGTGCCCACTCCGCCTCGAGCATGCCGCCTGCGATCAGCCAGGCGATGGTGTCGCGCAGGGTCTCCTCGACCGGGCGCCAGGCGCCAAGGCCGCTGTCGGCCAGCAGGCCGGTGTCATCGCCGGGGACGATGCCCAGCATGATCTCGACTGCCTCGGCGTCGACCATCTGCTCGAGCGCCTCGCGCGGCGTCGGGAACAGGGCCCTGTCACGGCCGGTCACCTCGCTGACCACGGCGTGGAACTCGTCCCACGGCATGTAGGTACCGCCGGACACGTAGCGCTGTGGCCCCCGCCCCGGCTTGAGCAGCCCGACCAGTGCCTTCGCCAGGTCGCGCACGTCAACCAGCAGCCAGCCGCCGCTGACGAGGCTCATCATGATCTCGCTCTGCAGGGTCGGGATCAGGTTTGCGGCAAGCACGTTGAGCCCCAGGTCCGTCGGGCCGGTGACGCCCGCCGGGTAGATGATGTTTACCGGGGCGCCGCCTTCCTGCATGCCGCGGGCGTGCTCCTCGGCGATGGCCTTCGAGGCGTTGTAGGGGTTGCCGCCACCCTGCACCGGATCCTGACCCGAGAGCATGTCGCCGGTGGGCGGGAAGATGACCGACATGGTCGAAAGATGGATGATCGGGTCGCAGCCCGCCGCCGATGCTGTGTCGAGCACGTTGACGGCACCGGGGGCATTGACCTCGAGGGCCAGGTGCATCTGCTCAGGGTCGAGGCTCGTGAACGCCGCCGTATGGATACAGGCGTCGCAGCCCTCCATGGCATCGGCGACGACGGCGGAATCGGTCATGTCGCCCACCACGTGGTCGACCGCAGCGTCGATGCCCTGGGCCGCACGCATCTGGTCCAGCTTCTCGCTGCTGCGGACCAGCGCCCGCGGCTCGTGACCCGCATCGACCAGCGCCCTGAGCACATGGCCCCCTATGAAACCCGTTCCACCCGTCAACATCACGCGCACCGTGTACCCCCTTGCTTCGACTGCCGGTTGACCTCTGCAACCGGCCCACGACCGTAGTCCCGGCCCGCCGTTGGCGCGGCGTCCGCCGATGGCACATGATCTCGGGAAGCGATACGGGCAGCACGGGCTGCATCCAGAACAAAGGGCGAATTGCATGAGCACGCGTGAGCAGATCTACATAGGCGGCACCTGGGCGCCTTCGGCCGGCAGCGGCAGCATCGATGTCGTCAACCCCTCCAACGAGGAGGTCATCGGCTCTATCCCCGATGGAGCCGCCGCCGATGTCGACGCTGCCGTGGCGGCAGCCCGTGACGCATTCCCCGCCTGGTCTGCGCTCCCGCTCGAGGACCGGCTGGGCTACATCGAAGCCCTCGGCGCACAGTTGGCGGCCCGCAGCGGTGAGATCGGCAGCCTCATCTCGCAGGAGGTAGGCATGCCGGCCATGCTGGCGACGATGATCCAGGCTGGCATCCCCACAGCCACCACCTCGGGCGTGCCCGCAACAGCCCGGGGGTTCGCCTTCGAGGAAACGATCGGACGCACGCTGGTCACCCGGGAACCGGTCGGCGTGGTCGGCTGCATCACCCCCTGGAACTACCCGCTGCACCAGGTAATGGCGAAGGTCGCCCCCGCAATGGCCGTTGGCTGCACCGTGGTCCTCAAGCCCAGCGAGGTTGCGCCGCTGAGCGCCTTCCTGCTGGCGGACATCATCGACGAACTGGACTTCCCGGCGGGCGTGTTCAACCTGGTGTCCGGTGTCGGACCGGTGGTCGGTGAGGCCATCGCCGCCCACCCCGACATCGACATGGTGTCGTTCACCGGCTCGACCCGTGCCGGCACCCGCGTGGCCGAAGTGGCCGCCGCCAACGTCACCCGGGTCCAGCAGGAGTTGGGCGGCAAGTCCGCCAACATCGTGCTCGACGACGCCGACTTCGCCACAGCCATCCCGTCGGCGGTCGGTGCCGCCTACCTCAACTCAGGCCAGACATGCAGCGCCCTCACCCGCCTGCTGGTACCCGCCGACCGCATGGACGAAGCCGCCGAACTCGCCGCAGCCACGGCCGCCGGCTACACGGTCGGCCCCGCCGACGATCCCGGTACGACGCTCGGCCCGCTGGTCTCCCAGGCGCAGTGGGACCGCGTGCAGGGCTACATCCAGAAGGGCATCGACGAAGGCGCCACGCTCGTCACCGGTGGAACCGGCAAGCCCGACGGCCTCGACACCGGTTACTACGTAAAGCCCACCGTGTTCGCAGATGTCGACAACTCGATGACGATCGCCCAGGAGGAGATCTTCGGGCCGGTCCTTTCGATCATCGGCTACGAGGACGAGGACGACGCCGTCCGCATCGCCAACGACTCCGACTACGGATTGTCCGGCGGTGTGTGGGGCTCGGACCACGACCGGGCGCTCGCCGTCGCAAAGCGGCTGCGCACCGGCGAGGTCGACATGAACGGATCGTTCCTCAACACCGACGCCCCGTTCGGCGGCTACAAGAAGTCGGGCAACGGCCGCGAGTTGGGCCGCTACGGCCTGGCCGAGTTCCTCGAGGCCAAGCAGATCAACCTGCCGGGCTGAACTCCACGACAAGGGGGATGACATGAAGATCCAAGTCGACCGTGACAGGTGCGAGGGGCACAGCCGCTGCTATGCACTCGCCCCCGACCTCGTCGATGTCGACGACCTCGGGAACGCCTTCGAGTTGAACGACGGCATCGTGCCCGCCGGGCTGGAGGACAAGGCACAGCTGATCATCGACAACTGTCCCGAATACGCCATCGAAATCACCGGGGAGTGAACCGATGACCGACACCGAACGCTGCCCTGTCACCGACGTGACCACCGACTACGACATCTTCGACCCCGACTACGTGACCGACCCGGTCCCGGCGTGGGCCGAGATCCGAGACCGCTGCCCGATCGCACACACCGAGCGCTACGGCGGCTCCTGGCTACCCACCCGCTACGAAGACGTCCAGGCCATGGCAAGAATGGTGCCCGAGCTCTCGAGCGCCAGCCCCGGTCCGATCGTCATCGACCTGCCCGTCGAGTTTCGCGACCAGAACCGGGAGGGCTACAACGCCGCTGCGCCCATCACCGCAGACCCACCCGAACAGACCTGGACCCGCAAGGCCCTGCTTCCGCACTTCACGCCGAAAGCCATCGCACCCGAGCGCGAATTCTCCGAACAACTCTGCGACCAACTGATCGACGGATTCATCGATGCCGACGGCTGTGATGGCGCCACCGACTACGCCCAGCAGATCCCTCCACGGGTGATCGCCAGGAAGCTCGGCGTCGACCAGACGCGGGTCGACGACTTCATCGGCTGGGTCCGCGGTGTCCTCGAGTTCGGCCTCACCGACCCCGAGTTGCGCCTGAAGAACTCCGACCTCATACGGGACTTCTTCGCCACCGAGGTCACCGACCGCCGGGCCAACCCCAGAGACGACCTCATCACAGCCCTCTGCCAGACCGAGGTGGACGGCGAGATGCTGCCCGACGAGGTCGTCATCGGCATGTGCAACCTGCAACTGGTCGCCGGCATCGACACCACCTGGTCATCGATCGGCTCGGCGTTGTGGCACTTCGCCACCCACGAGGAAGACCGCCGACGCATGGCCGACGCCGACGACGCCCTCTGGGGCACCGCAATCGAGGAACTGCTGCGCTTCTACTCGCCCGTCACGATGGCACGCAACGCCATCGAAACCGTCGAGTACGGCGGCATCACCATGGAACCGGGCGACAAGGTGCTCATGAACTTCCCCGGCGCCAACCACGACCCCGAGGTGTTCGAGGACCCCGACACCGTGATCCTGGACCGGCAACGCAATCGCCACATCGCCTTCGGCTCCGGAATCCACCGCTGTGCCGGGTCGAACCTGGCCCGCATGGAGATGGAAGTCTCGCTCAAGGCCTGGTTCTCCCGCATCCCAGAGTTCACCCTCGCCGACCCCGACGCGGTCACCTGGGCCGGCGGCCAGGTCCGCGGCCCCAGGATCCTGCCGATCACCTTCGGCTGAACGGCACTTCGGATTCGCGCCCGGCCGGGCCCAGAAACGCATACCGCGCATTCGGACATGCGTCCGAATACACTGGACACTTGTCCCAACCCCTCTGACCGTGGCATACTCAGTGTCTGGTAGGAACCCGAAGACGACCCGAGGCGGCGTCGGCACAATGGAGCGAACCACCACCACCGGTCAGCGAACTCCCAACCAGGAGAGTCGCCGACAGGAGATCATTGCCGCCGCCTCCTCCGTGGTCGCTGCGGAGGGACTGGCTGCGTGCACGGTGCGCCGGATCGCCGAAGTCACCCCGCTCACCAAAAGCACCGTCCACTACTACTTCGACGATGTCGACGAGCTCACCGACCTTGTCGTCGTCGAAGTCATCCGGACCTTCGCCGACCTCTGCACCACGATCCTCGCGGACGCCGACCGCAGGCAGTCGATCGTCATCCTCACCCGGATTTTCATCGGCCGGGAATGGGGCATGTACGCCAACGCCTCCCTGCTCTGGCACGAGTTCGCCGTCCACTCGCTGCAACGCGGCCGCCACGAGGGGCTGGCACAGACCTTCGCCCTCGTCGCCGACGTTTTCGAGGAGGCGGTCGGCGACCGCAGCCGTGCCCTGCACAACTACCTGCTCGGACTCAACTTCCGGATTCGTGCGACCAGCTCCGACTTCGCCGAGATCGCCGCTGACGTCAGCGCCCTGACCGGCATCAACGTGACGGCCGCCGACCTGTCCTGACCCGGGTGCTACCCGCCTGCCACCCCCAGCAGGGCCGGGAGATCCACCAGACGGTCGATGACATGGTGTGCCTCTGGGCCTTCTGACCTGTCGTCGTCGTCCACAACGCCGCTGAACCGCACCGGCGTCATACCCATATTCCTGGCGCCTGCCACGTCGGTGCGACGCAGATCGCCTACATGCACGACCCCTGCCGGGTCGGCGATGTCGAGCCCGGCCAGGCAGTCGTGGAATATCGCCGCCTCCGGCTTGTAGACGCCCACCTCGTCGGAGAACGAACAGTGGTCGATGTGGTCGAGAAGGCCGTGGTCCTCGAGGTAGCCGCGGAGGTGGCGGCCACCGGCCAGAGAAGTGTCGCTGATCAGGCCGACACGAAGCCCGGCTCCCGACAGTGCCGCCAACGTCGCCGCCCCGCCCTCGACGGCGCCCACCTCGAGCCGGTACGAGGCGGCCTCGAAGGCCTCGGCCAGAGCTTCCTCGTCGTCCGGACCCATCCGGCCGTCGAACGCCCGGAACGCATCATCGAGGGCCTGCGGCGTCCCGTACTGGCGACCGGCCCGCCACTCGTCCTCGAAGCGGGCAGGGAACAACTCGACGACCGACCGCAGCAGGTCGGCAGGGAGGTCGAGGCCCCGCTCGTCGACCACCTGACGCCAAGCGTCGAGCCGGATCTCCACGGCACCCGGCACGCTGACAAGCAGCGTGTTCCAAAGATCGAAGGTGACGGCACGCCACCCCCCAGCAGGAGGAACCGAACCCTCCGGCAAGGTCGGGAATGGAGTCAGGAGCGACACACGCCGTCTGCGACAGCCGCTGCGGCAACGGCTTCGGCGACGGCCATCGGCACCGACTTGTCGAAAACCGACGGCACGACGAACTTCGGCGACAGGTCCGCTTCGGGCACCGAGTCGGAGATCGCCCTGGCGGCCGCCAGCTTCATGTTCTCGGTGATGTCCGTGGCGCCGGCGTCCAGCGCACCCCGGAAGATCCCCGGGAACGCCAACACGTTGTTGATCTGGTTGGGGTAGTCGCTGCGGCCCGTCGCCATAACGGCGGCGAGCCCATCGGCCTCCTCGGGCCGGATCTCCGGATCGGGGTTGGCCATTGCGAACACCAGGGGATCGGTACTCATGTTGCGCAGGTCGGCCGCAGTGAGCAGATCGGGTGCGCTGAGGCCGATAAAGGCACCTGCTCCGTGGAGCACGTCATGGATGCTGCCCATCTTGCGATCGGGGTTCGTGTTGGCGGCAAACCATTCCTTGGCCTCGTTCAGGTCGCCGCGCCCGGCGTAGACGGCACCGACGCTGTCGACTCCGACAATCTCACCGACACCTGCATCGATCAGGATCCTGCCAACGGCCATGCCTGCGGCGCCGACCCCCGAGATCACAACCGACAGGTCGCCGATGTCGACGCCTGTCAACTCCAAAGAATTCCACAGCGCCGCCAGGGTGACCACGGCCGTGCCGTGTTGATCGTCGTGGAACACCGGGATGTCGAGCGCCGCCTTGAGCGCCTGCTCAACCTCGAAGGCGCCGGGCGCCTTGATGTCCTCGAGGTTGATGCCACCGAACGTGGGTGCCAGGCGGATGACAGTTTCGATGATCTCGTCGGATGAACTGGTGTTGATACACACCGGGAACGCATCGACTCCGGCAAACTCCTTGAACAGCAGCGCCTTGCCCTCCATCACCGGCATTGCCGCCTCCGGACCGATGTCGCCCAGACCCAGCACCGCCGAACCATCGGAGACGATGGCGACCGTGTTCTTCTTGATGGTGAGGTCGTGGGCCCGGCGGGGATCGTCGTGGATGGCCATGCAGATACGGGCTACGCCCGGCGTGTACGCCATCGACAGGTCGTGCATATCGCTGACCGGTGCCAGTGGAAGCACCTCGATCTTGCCTCCCTCGTGCATGTGGAACGTGCGATCGAACCAGAACACGAGGTCGACGCCCTCGAGGGCCTCGACCGCCGCAACCACACCCCTGACATGGTCCTCGTCACTGCAGTTGACGACCACGTCGTTGACGAGAACCTCGCCACGGACGTCGAATCCGCCCATCGACACGATGTTGGCGCCCGCCTCGCCGATGGCAGTGGCGAGACGCCCCAGGGTGTTGGGCACATTGGCCAACTCGACGTGGAGGTCGATCGAATAGGCGGCAGTCGGCAGGTAGGGCATGGGGGCTGAGCCTACGGGTCGGCTACCGGCGATGCCCGGGTCAGGGACCTTCGTAGGGAAAGCCCAGATCCAGTGCGGTGACGAGCGGGTGGAAGGCGATGCCTGCCGCCTCAGCCAGCGCTCCACAGGTGCCGCCGCGGTCGACGATCGGGAGAATCATCACCGGCTCGGCGCCCAGTGCCCGGACCACTTCGGCGGCCTCCAGCGGGGATTTCCCCCGCGTGACGACGTCCTCACAGATCACGACCCGGTCTCCGGGCTCGAGCGCACCCGCCAGCCGGCCTTGGACACCGTGGCCCTTCGACTCCTTGCGGATGCTGAACGACCGCAGCGAGCGCCCCCGGGTGGCAGCGACCGCTGCGATACCGAACGCCACCGGGTCGGCCCCGGCGGTGAGACCACCGATGGCCGTCACGTCGTCGGGAATGACGGCCAGCGCCGCATCGGCGACCAGCAACAGCCCCTCGGGACGACAGACCGTCTGCTTGCCGTCGCAGAACCAGGTGCTCCCACGGCCGCTCTTGAGCGTGAACTCACCCGTCTGCACGGCGTGGACCATGAGGTGGTCGATCAGTGCCGGGTCCGGTCCGGGAGACGCTCGTGTCACGGCTCGGAACCTAGCGGCGCAGATCGACCTGGCCGGAGCCGTCGACCAGTTCGCCGATGACCCCGGCCCGCCGGTCGTGGGCAGCAAGAGTGGCAATGACCCCGTCGGCCTCGTGGCCGGGAACCGCCAGCACCATCCCGATGCCCAGGTTGAACACCTTCGCCATCTCGTCGTCGGCTACTCCTCCCAGCGCCTGGAGCTCCCGGAAGATACGGGGCGCCTCCCAGGCAGTGGCGTCGACGACGGCGTCGACCGCATCGCCCAGTACACGGGGCAGGTTGCCGGGCAGGCCACCGCCGGTGATGTGGGCAACGGCGTGCACCTCGTGGGCGGCGAGGGTGGCCACCACCGCCGGGGCGTAGATCACGCTCGGCGCCAGCAGTTCGTCGACCAGCGACGACTCGGAACCCTCCCAGGCGGGATCATCGAGCGACAGCCCGGCCACCTCGAACACGATTCGACGGGCAAGCGAGAAGCCGTTCGACCGCAGGTTCGGCGACTCGATCCCGACGAGGGTGTCGCCGGCGGCCACGCTGCTGCCGTCGAGCACCTCGTCACGCTCGACAGCACCAACCGAGAAGCCCACCAGGTCGAACTGGTCGGCTTCCATCACCCCGGGGTGCTCGGCCATCTCACCCCCGATCAGCGCGCAGCCGGCCTCGCTGCACCCGGCGGCGACGCCCGCCACCAGTTGCTCCATGGCCACAGGGTCGAGTCGGCCGACCGCTACGTAGTCGAGGAAGAACAGCGGAGCGGCACCCACGCACACCAGGTCATCGACGCACATGGCGACAAGATCGCGGCCGATCGTGTCGAACCGTCCCGCCTGGCGGGCGATCTCGGCCTTGGTCCCGACCCCGTCGGTCGTCGACACCAGCAGTGGATCGCGAAAGCCTGACCTGCCGATGTCGAAGAGGCCGCCGAACCCGCCAATGTCACCGACCACCTCGGGCCGGTAGGTGGATCGCACGTGGGGGATGATGCGCCGCACGGCATCCTCGCCGGCATCGAGGTCGACGCCCGCCGACCGGTAGTCCTCGGCCACGGTCACCTCAGGTGCGGTCGAAGAGCCGGGCAGCGTCCTCGACGGGCAACCCGCGCTCAGGATCGTCGACCAGCACGGGCATGGCCCGTTCCGGCGCCGATGAATCGTCGGGATGTTCGAGCAACTGCTTCGAGAGGTTGACGGGTATCTCGATCGGGTACTCGCCTGTCAGGCAGGCGGAGCAGAAGCCGGCGCCGACGGCCCCCGTGGCCTCGAGCAGTTGGTCGAGCACCAGATAGCTGAGCGAATCGACGTCCAGGTACTCGCGGATCTCGTCGACCGTGAGGTTGGCCGCAAGCAACTCACCCCGGGAACCCGTGTCCATGCCGTAGAAGCACGGCCAGCGGTAGGGCGGTGACGACACGCGCAGGTGGACCTCCTTCGCTCCGGCGTCGCGCAGCATGCGCACCATCGAACGGGTCGTGGTTCCCCGCACGATCGAATCGTCGACGACGATCAGGCGCTGACCCTCGATGTTGTCCCGCAGCGGGTTGAGCTTCATGCGCACGGCCGCCGACCTCAGTGCCTGTGTGGGTGCGATGAACGTGCGCCCGATGTAACGGTTCTTGACGAGGCCGTGGCCGAAGTCGATGCCGGACCGGCGTGCGTAGCCCTCGGCCGCCGGGATACCCGACTCGGGCACGCCCATCACCAGATCGGCATCGACCGGCGCCTGCTCGGCGAGCTCCTCTCCCATCCGGACACGCGCATGGTGGACGCTTTGTCCGTAGAGCACGGCGTCGGGACGGGCGAAGTAGATGAACTCGAAGAGACAGAGACGGGGATCGACCTCGACGTGGGCGAACGGACGCAGGGACCGGCAGCCTGTGCGATCGATGACGACGACCTCTCCGGGCTCGAGTTCGCGGACGAAATGTGCGCCGATCACGTCGAGTGCAGGCGACTCGGAGGCGAGCACCCAGCCCCCGTCGAGGCGACCCAGGCACAACGGCCGGAACCCGTTCGGATCGCGTACGCCGATGATGCGCTCACGGTCGGCGAAGACGAGTGAGAAGGCACCCTTCAGTCGGGGCAGCACCTCGGCCAGTGCCAGCTCGAACGCCTCGCCGGGCTCCAGGTCGTGCAGGGCGAGCAGTGAAGTGGTGAGGAGCTCAGCCATGAGGTCGGTGTCGGAGGTGACGGTGCCGGGCAGCATCCCGGCCTCGGCGGCCAACGCCTCGGTGTTGACAAGGTTGCCGTTGTGTCCGAGGGCGAACTCGACGTGGTCGACGCCCCGGTACACGGGTTGGGCGTTGCGCCAGGTACTCGAACCGGTCGTCGAATAGCGGGTGTGGCCGATGGCGAGGTCGCCGGAGAGGGCCGAGAGTGTCCGGTCGTCAAAGGCGTTCGAGACAAGGCCCATCTCCTTGACGACGGTGAGCGTGTCGCCGTCGCTGACCGCCATGCCGGCCGATTCCTGGCCGCGGTGCTGGAGGGCGTAGAGGCCGAGGTAGGTGAGGTGGGCGACCGGCTGTCCGGGGGCGAACACCCCGAAGACGCCGCAGGCCTCTCTGGGGGTGTCGTCGTACTCGTCGTGCCTGCCGTGGTCGAGAGGGACGAGGTGCGGGCGCAACACGGATGCCAGCCTACCGGTGGCCACCAGAACGGTCCGGATGCTCAACGGCTGGACGTGCCGACACCGAGCGCCTCTGGCAATCGGTCGGTGAACGCCGAGACGACCTCGTCGAGCGCGATGTCGAACAGGCCCTTGACCGTGAACCGGTCACCGCCGACCAGGCCGATTCGCGAAGTCGGCACACCTGCCACCCCGGTCCGTTCGAGCACCTCTACGAGCCAGTCCGGGTGCACGGCGACGACGACCCGACCGGGGGCCTCCCCGAACAGCGCCCGGTGGTCGGCCACCCGGGCGACATGCACCCCGATACCTGAACGGACCGCCATCTCGGCAAGCGCCACGCCGAGACCGCCCGACGAGACGTCGTGTACGCCGTCGACGAGGCCTTCGATCACCAGGCCCCGGACCAACTCTGCTACTGCTGCCACCATCGTCAGGTCGAGTTCTGGCAGCCTTCCGCCGGGTGCGCCTTGTGCACAACCCCAGCGGGAACCACCGAGCCCGGCCGCCTCGGGACCGAGCAGCAGCAGGCGATGGCCGTCGACGAGGGTGGCCCCCGGCGGGCGCCGCTCAAGTCGGTCGACGATGCCGAGCAGGCCGATGACCGGCGTGGGATCGATGTCGGTGCCGGCCGACTCGTTGTAGAGGCTGACGTTGCCGCCGACGACGGGCACGTCCAGCACCCGACATGCCTCGGCCATGCCGTCGACGGCCTCGGAGAGTTGCCACATCACCTCGGGATGCTCCGGGTTGCCGAAGTTGAGGCAGTTGACTACCGCCAGGGGGCGGGCTCCCACGCAGGCCAGGTTCAGGAGCGACTCGGCGACCAGCATCGCCGTGCCCCGGCGGGGATCGACGGCACACCACCGGTGGTTGCCGTCGGTGGTCAGCGCCAGACCTCGGCCGGTGTCGGCACCGGTGCCCGGGTGCTTGAGCCGAAGGACCGTGGCGTCGTCGCCGGGGCCGACCACGGTGTTGAGGAACAACTGATGGTCGTACTGACGGTAGACCCATGCCGGGTCGACAAGCAGGTCGAGCAGGTCGGCACCAGGATCGCCCGGGGCCCCGAGATCGTCGGCGGACGGGCCGAGCGGGGCGTCGGGCGCCCGGCGGGGACGGTCGTAGAGGGGAGCGTCCTCGTGGAGCGATGCGGCCGGTACGTCGGCCAGCACCTCGCCGTCGAATCCGTCGAGGATCCTCAGGGCGCCGCCGTCGGTGACGCGGCCGATGACGGCGGCCCGCACCTCCCAGCGTTGGCAGATCTCGAGGACCCGGTCGAGGCCGTCCGGCTCGACGATCGCGAGCATGCGCTCCTGCGACTCGCTGGTCATGACCTCGTGCGGCTCCATGCCGGGCTCGCGACGCGGCACGGCCGACACGTCTACGTCCATGCCGACACCACCCCGGGAAGCGGTCTCGCTGGTGGCACAGGTCAGGCCGGCACCGCCGAGGTCCTGGATGCCGACAACGAGCCCCTCGTCGAGCAGGGCCAGGCAGGCCTCGATGAGGCGCTTCTCCTCGAAGGGGTCGCCGACCTGGACGCTGGGACGCTTGTCGGCGTCGGACTCCTCGGAGAAGCCCGCCGAGGCGAGGACGCTGACGCCGCCGATGCCATCGCGGCCCGTGGAGGATCCGAGCAGCACTGCCAGGTTGCCTACGCCCGAAGCCTGGCCGAGCACCAGGCGCTCGGTGGGAAGCAGGCCGAGGCACAACACGTTGACGAGCGGGTTTCCCCGGTAGGTGGCATCGAAGACGGTTTCGCCGCCGACCGTCGGCACACCGACGGCGTTGCCGTAGCCGGACACGCCGGAGACCACCCCCTCGGCAATCCAGCGGCTGCGGGGGTCGTCGATGGGGCCGAAGCGCAGCGGATCCATGAGGGCTATGGGACGGGCGCCCATGGTGAAGATGTCGCGGAGGATTCCGCCAACCCCGGTGGCCGCACCCTGGTAGGGCTCGATTGCCGACGGGTGGTTGTGGGACTCGATGCGGATGGCGGCGGCGATGCCATCGCCGACGTCGACCACTCCGGCGTTCTCACCAGGGCCGACGAGCACCCACGGCGCATCCGTCGGGAGTCGCCTGAGGTGGATCCGGCTGCTCTTGTAGGAGCAGTGCTCCGACCACATCACGGAGTACATGGCCAACTCCAGCGGGTTGGGCGCCCGGCCGAGGATCCCGTCGATGGTGGCAGCCTCGTCGTCGGTCAGCCCGAGTGCCCGGTGGAGGGGTTCGCTCACGGCGGTGCACCGTAGCGGTCCGGAATCACCGGCCGGGGCGACCCGTCAGGCGGTGGCTGCGTTCCAGGTGGTCGGACCCCGACTCGCAGGGCCTGACGCTCGACCGGAGCTGTTGACGAGAAATGGATTGATATCAAATACCAGACTTTCAATCGTCTTCCCAAGCCTTTAGCCTCCCGTGCGAACATCAGATTTCAACAAATACAAACAACCGATTCAGGAGTACAAATGCCCCGCCAGAAGATGTCCGAAGCGGAGAAGACCGAAACCAGGGCAGTACGCGACTATCTCAAGGTGCTCGAGGCCAACCAGCCCAGGCGCGGTCGCAAGCGCACCCCGGCAAGCATCCGAAAGCAGATCGACGGCACCGCCGTCGCAATGGAAGGTGCCTCAGCCACCAAGCGCCTAGCCCTCGTCCAGCAGCGCCTCGACCTCGAAACCGAACTGGACCGACTCGAAAGCGCCGGATCCGTGGACATGGGTGCCCTCGAAACTGCGTTCGCCGACAACGCAGCCTCATACGGCGGAAGGCGCGGAATCTCCTACGCCGCATGGCGTGAGGTGGGCGTGCCCTCTCCGGTGCTCAAGGCCGCCGGTATCCGGCGCTCTACCTGACCTGGTCGCGGTCCACCGCCCTCAGGCGGCCGCTGCCAGCAGGGAGCGGATCAGCACCTCGCCATCGGTGCTGCCCAACAACTCGCTACACGCCCGCTCGGGGTGGGGCATGAGGCCGACAACATTGCGGGCTTCATTGCAGATCCCGGCAATGTCGTCGATCGAACCGTTCGGGTTCCCTACATAGCGCAGGACTATGCGATCTTCGTCGCGCAACTGCTGCAGGGTTGACATATCGCATGTGTAATTGCCCTCGAAATGGTTGATCGGAATCGAGAGTTCCGCTCCAGCGACAGCCGACCCGGTGAGCGATGATTCCGTCGTTTCTACACGAACCGTCGTGGGTCGACAGAGGAACTTGAGGCCACGGTTCTTCTGCAACGCACCCGGCAGCAATCCGGCCTCGGTGAGAACCTGGAAGCCGTTGCAGATGCCGAGGACAGGCCCACCGTCAACGGCGAACCGGGCGACTGCTGCCATGGCCGGCGAGAAGCGGGCGATGGCCCCCGGACGCAGGTAGTCACCGTGGGCGAACCCGCCCGGCACGATGACAGCATCGACACCCGACAGGTCGTCGTCGCCGTGCCACAGGAGCCGACCGGTGCCACCCAGGCCGTTGACCGCTTCGACGGCGTCCATCTCGCAGTTGGTGCCGGGAAACACGACCACCCCGACGACGGTGCTCACGTGCCGGGCTCCGGGGAGGCTTCTGCTACCAGCGCCTCGACCGTCAACTCGGCGTCCTCGATGACCGGGTTGGTGAGGAACGACTCCGTCAACTCTGCCGCTGCCTCGCGGGCCGCTCCTACGTCAGCGGCTTCGATCGTGAACCGGATCGTCTTGCCGACGGTGACCCCGCCGATCCCCTCGTAGCCGAGCACCGGCAATGCACGTTCGATGGTGGCGCCGGCAGGGTCCGAGATTCCGTCCCGCAGGCGGATGTCGACGAGTACCGAGAACTGCATGGTTCAGGCTCCCTGTGTCCCGGGCCAGTCGGCAAACGACCGGCCGGTGATGCGTTCGTACGCCTCGATATAGCGCTGCGAGGTGGCTGCGACGACCTCGGCGGGCAGAGGTGGCGGCGGCGGCTGCTTGTCCCAGTCGAGGCTGTCGAGGAAGTCGCGCACCGGTTGCTTGTCGAACGACGGTGGCGTGGCACCCGGCTCCCACCGGTCGGCCGGCCAGAAACGCGACGAATCGGGGGTGAGGACCTCGTCGGCCAGGACCAGCCGGCCTTCGACGAGGCCCATTTCGAACTTGGTGTCGGCGATGATGATCCCCCGCTCGGCGGCCCAGTCGGCGCCCCGCCGGTAGCACTCGAGCGACACGGCACAGGCCTGCCCGGCGAGGTCGGCGCCGATCAGGTCGACGGCCTCTGCGAACGAGATGTTGATGTCGTGCCCCTCGTCAGCCTTGGTCGACGGGGTGAACACGGGTTCGGGAAGGCGGTCGGCTTCGAGCAGGCCCTCGGGGAGCACCGAGCCGTGCATGGTTCCGTGGGTGCGGTACTCCTTCCAGGCCGAGCCGGTGATGTAGCCGCGCACGATGCACTCGATCGGAAGCATCTCGGCCCTGCGGCAGAGCATGGTGCGCCCGGCAAGGTCGGTGGCCCCCTCAGTGCCCGGGGCGTCGGCCGGGTCGGTGGACACAAGGTGTCCCGGTACCACATCGGCCAGCAGGTCGAACCAGAACGCCGACATGGCGGTGAGCACACGGCCCTTGTGCGGGATGGGCTCGTCCATCACGACGTCGAAGGCGGAAATGCGGTCTGAGGTGACCATGAGGAGCCGGTTGTCGCCGGCATCGAAGATGTCGCGTACCTTGCCCGAGTGGACGTACGGAAGGTCGATGTCGAGGCTCAACGCGGCTCCGGCTGGTGTCTGGGAAGGTTCAGAGGATGGGTTCCGGATCGTAGGCGGCTGCAGCGGGGCGGGCGGCGACCACCTCGCCGATGCGTTCGATCACCGCCTCGACCTGCCTGCCTGCCGTGCCGACGAACACACACGGGTCGGCCAGGAGGTCGTCGAGGGCGTCCCGGTCGACGGGTAGCCGATCGTCGGAGGCGAGGCGGTCGAGCAGGTCGGTCTCGGCGACGCCGTCCTCGCGCCGGGCAAGGGCGGCGGCTACGGCGTGCTCGAGGATGACCTCGTGGGCGGCCTCGCGGCCCATTCCCGCTCGGACCGCGGCGACGAGGAAACGGGTCGTGGCCAGGAACGGCAGGTACTGGCGCAGTTCCCGTTCGACCACGGCCGGATATGCGCCGAAGTCATCGAGCACCGTGAGGAAGGTCTGGAACAGGCCGTCGGCCGCGAGGAAGGCGTCGGGCAGGGCGACCCGGCGTACCACCGAGCAGCTCACGTCGCCCTCGTTCCACTGGTCGCCGACGAGGGCGCCGACCATGGCGAGGTGGCCGCGCAGGACGACAGCGAGCCCGTTGACCCGCTCGCAGGAGCGTGCGTTCATCTTGTGGGGCATGGCCGAAGACCCGACCTGGCCGGGGGCAAAGCCCTCGGTTGCAAGCTCGTGGCCGGCCATGAGCCTGATGGTGCGGGCCAGGTTTGCCGGCCCCCCGGAAGCCTCGACGAGCGCCGATACGACATCGAAGTCGAGCGACCGTGGGTAGACTTGGCCGACCGAGTCGAGGACGTTGGCGAAGCCCAGGTGGGCGGCGACACGGCGTTCGAGCTCTGCCACACGGTCGACATCACCGTCGAACAGGTCGAGCAGGTCCTGCTGGGTTCCGACCGGACCCTTGAGGCCCCGTAGCGGATAGGCGCCGAGCAGGTCGCTCAGGCGGCGGTGGGCCACCAGGAGTTCCTCGGCCGCTGTGGCGAAGCGCTTGCCGAGGGTCGTCGCCTGGGCCGCGACATTGTGGCTGCGTCCCGCCATCACCAGGTCGGTGTGCTCGGCGGCGAGGCGCCCTAGCCGGGCGAGGGTGGCGACCACCCGGTCGAGCACCAACTCGAGACTGCGGCGGACCTGGAGTTGCTCGACGTTCTCTGTGAGGTCGCGCGAGGTCATGCCCTTGTGGATGTGCTCGTGGCCGGCAAGGGCGCAGAACTCCTCGATGCGGGCCTTCACATCGTGGCGGGTGAGCTCTTCCCGCTGTCGGATCGACTCCAGGTCGACCTGGTCGACCACCGCCCGGTGGTCGGCGACGACCCCGTCGGGAATGTCGATGCCGAGGTCCTGCTGGGCCTCGAGGACGGCCACCCAGAGCTCGCGCTCGAGCACGACCTTGCCCTCGGCCGACCAGAGTTCGGCCATGGGCCGGCTGGCATACCGGGAAGCGAGGACGTTTTCCACGGGTCGGCGGGCTCCGCTGTCAGCGGGGCCGCATCTCCTCGCGGTGGGCCTCGAGTTCGGCGATCAGGGACGGGTCGTCGACGGCGAGCATCTGGACCGCCAGCAGGGCGGCGTTCATGGCACCGTCGACGGCGACGGTCGCGACGGGGATGCCCCGCGGCATCTGCACGGTGGCGAGGAGTGAGTCCCAGCCGTTGATGGCTCCGCCGGAAAGTGGCACGCCGATGACCGGCAGCGTGGTGTGGGCGGCGACGGCGCCGGCCAGGTGGGCGGCCATGCCGGCGCCACAGATGATGGTGGTGTAGCCGTTGTCGCGGGCCGAGCGGGTGAACTCGGCCACCTCGGCGGGGCTGCGGTGTGCCGACATCACCCGCACGTCGGCCTCGATGCCGTAGCGCTCGAGGGTGGCCGCCGCCGGTGCCATCTTGTCGGCGTCGTTGGGCGAGCCCATGAGGATCGCGACCCGCCTGTTCGGGGACTCGGTCATGTGGCTTCTCCTCCGTTGGATGGTTCGGTCAGTCTGCCGCGGCGACCGTGGGTGCGGCGGCAATGTCGGTTCGGCGTTGCATGCCGGGCCAGGAGATGGCGTCGGCTCCGGTGTAGGCGCGCTCACGGGCTTCAGCAACCGTGGGACCCTGTCCGGTGACGGCCAGCACGCGACCCCCTGCCGTGGTGAGTTTCCCGCCGGACGCCGCCACGCCGGCACAGAACACGGTGACATCGTCGAGGGCGTTCGCCTCGTCGAGTCCATGGATCGGATCACCGGTTCGCGGCGAAGCAGGGTAGCCCTCGGTGGCACAGACGACCGTGACGGCGGCGCCCTCGTCGAAGGCCGGTGCTTCACCCAGCGAACCCCCGGCGGCGGCGACCAGCAGGTCTGTGAGGCTGTCCACCATCCGAGGCAGCACGACCTGGGCCTCGGGATCGCCGAAGCGCACGTTGTACTCGAGCACCTTCGGGCCGGTCGGCGTGAACATGAGCCCGCAGTAGAGGACGCCCCGGTAGTCGATGTCCTGGCGCCGGAGGGCGGCGATGGTGGAGCCGACCGCCTCGTCCATCAACGAACCGACGATCGCGTCGGTGGCCACGGGCACCGGCGAGTAGGCACCCATGCCGCCGGTGTTGGGGCCGATGTCACCGACGCCGATGCGCTTGAAGTCCTGGGCGGGGGCGAGCGGCACGGCGGTCGTGCCGTCACAGATGGCCAGCAGCGAGAGTTCGGGTCCGCTGAGGCCCTCCTCGATCACCACGGTCCGTCCGGCGTCCCCGAAGGCATCACCCGAGAGGTAGGAGCGAACGGCGTCGACCGCCTCAGAGCGATCTTCGGTGACAAGCACTCCCTTGCCTGCGGCCAGGCCGTCGGTCTTGACCACGAACAGGTCAGCCATGGTGTCGAGGAAGGCGAGGGCGGCCGTCTCGTCGGTGAAGGCCCCGTGCTGGGCCGTGGGGACGCCGGCATCGACGAGCACGTCCTTCATCCAGGCCTTGGAGCCCTCCAGGCGGGCGCCGTCCGCTCCCGGTCCGAACACGAGCCGGCCCGCGGCCCGCAGGCGGTCGGCGAGGCCGTCGACCAGCGGCGCCTCGGGGCCCACGACGAACAGGTCTGCGTCGACCTCCTCGGGCGGCGTGGCGACCGACCCGGGGATGCCGGGGTTGCCGGGGGTGACGAGCACATCGGCATCCCGGCCGAGGACGTGTGCGAGGGCGTGCTCGCGCCCGCCCGAACCGACTACGCAGACCCGCACGACCTGGACCCGTTCAGCTCTGGTTGCCGAACTGGATGACCTGGTCGCGACCTGGTCCGACGCCGACCATGCCGATCGGTACGCCTACCTGTTCCTCGATCAGGGAAAGGTAGGCCTCGGCCTCGGCAGGCAACTCGGACCGGGACCTGACTTCGGAGAGGTCCTGCTTCCAGCCGGGCATCTCGACATAGACGGGCTCGGCGTGGTGGAGCACCGTCTGGTGGTAGGGGAGCTGCTCGTGGCGCTCGCCTTCGGCGTCGTAGGCGACGCACACCTTGATGGTGTCGAGCCCATCGAGGACGTCGAGCTTGGTGATGGCCAGTTCGGACAGCGAGTTGACGCGAGCGGCGAATCGGAGCATGACGGCATCGAGCCAGCCGGGTCGGCGGCGACGTCCGGTGTTGGTGCCGTACTCATGGCCGACGTCGACCAGGTGGTCGCCGACCTCGTCGAACAGTTCGGTCGGGAAGGGACCGGCGCCGACGCGGGTGACGTAGGCCTTGGCGATGCCGATGACCCGGTCGATGTGGCGGGGGCCGACCCCGGCCCCGGTGCATGCTCCGCCCGCCACCGGGTTGGAGGACGTGACGAACGGGTAGGTGCCATGGTCGAGGTCGAGGAACGTGGCCTGGGCGCCCTCGAGGAGAACGTGGTGGCCGGCCTCGAGTTGGTCGTGGATGAGCGAGACGGTGTCCGCGATGAGCGGCGCCATACGGGGTGCGCAGGTGCCGAGGTACTCGTCTGCGATCTCGTCACCGTCGACCGGCAGACGGTTGAAGACCCGTGTGAGCACCCGGTTGTGGTGCTCGAGGGCGGCGTCGAGCTTGGTGCGGAAGATCTTCTCGTCGAGCAGGTCCTGGACCCGCAGCCCGACCCGCATGGAGCGGTCGGCGTAGGCCGGGCCGATGCCGCGCTTCGTGGTGCCGATCCTGTTCTTGCCCAGGTGGCGTTCGTGGAGGGCGTCGAGTTCCTGGTGGTACGGGAGGATCAGGTGCGCGTTGCCGCTGACCCGCAGCCGGTGGGTGGAGACGCCACGCGACTCGAGCATGTCCATCTCGGCGAGCAGGACCCGGGGGTCGACAACGACGCCGTTGCCGATGACCGGCGTGACGTGTTCATAGAGGACTCCGCTGGGGACGAGTTGCAGGGCGAAGGACTCACCGTCGACGACGAGGGTGTGGCCGGCGTTGTGTCCGCCCTGGTAGCGGACGACCATGGAGGTCTCGCCGGCGACGAGGTCGGTGAACTTGCCCTTGCCCTCGTCGCCCCACTGTGTCCCGACCACTACAGTCGCGGGCACGGCACCTCTCCTTGTGATTGCTGGTGCTTACGGACAGAGCCTATCGGAGCCCGAACGCAGCGACGGCAGTTGACACGGGACACGGCCACACCTGGGGCAACCACGCAGGGTCACCAGATGTTGAGCGGCCTGCGCGCATTATCTGGCGTATCCACACCCCCTGTGGAAAAGCCCGGAAAACCCGACGGCGACCGGGGGAGCACTGGGGATTGCAACACGCCCGTAATACGCAGATCGTCGCCTGACCGATCGCAAAACCGCAGGTCACGCCAATTTTCCACAGGGCGCCCGAACCCCGGAGAGGGGCCGATCCGCCGAACCCGACGTGGCTCAGGTGCGCCGATCGCGGCGGTAGAGGGTGACGCTCTGGCGGATCGGGACCAGGTCTCGCCGGTACTGCCTGTGTACCTCGGCCACGGCCTGTGTGCCCCTGCTACGGGTCGACTCGATCTCTGCGTGGAGTCGAGCCACCTCGGCCTCGAGTGCGAGCACCCGCTTGACGCCCTCGAGGTTGAGGCCGACGGCGGTGAGGTCGGAGATGCGCTGGAGCAGGGCGATGTCGGCGTCGCTGTACCGGCGGTTGCCGCCCGTGGTGCGGGCCGGATCGACCAGCCCCCGGCGTTCGTAGATGCGCAGCGTCTGGGGGTGCATGCCAGACAGCTCGGCAGCCACCGAGATCACGTAGATGGCCTGGTCGGGTCCTGGGCGGTTGCTCATCGGCGTCATCCTGTCCATCATCCTGTCAGGTCGTTTCGAAGCTCGCCACCAGCAGCCCCCATAGCGTCTGCGAGCGACTCGACTGCAGAGCGCTCACCCTGAGTGGTCGACTCGGGTACGAACACCTCGACGGTCACGAGCAGGTCGCCCTTCCGTAGATCTGTCTGCACCCCCCGGCCCTTGACCCTGAACGTCCGGCCACTGCGCGTGCCGGCAGGAACCTTGAGGGTCACCGGTCCATCGTCAAGAGTCGGCACCGACACCTCGGCGCCGAGTACTGCCTCAGGGTAGGTGATCGGGACGGTGAGCATGAGGTCTGCACCCCGACGATCGAACAGGTTGTGGGGCGAGACGGTTACCAGGACAAAGAGGTCGCCGGCGGGACCGCCATGACCGGGTCCACCGCGTCTCGGGATCCTGAGCCGTTTGCCGTCCTCCACGCCGGGCGGAATATTGAACTCGACGCGGCGGGGCCGCCGTTCGATCCCCGCTCCCTGGCAGGAACCACACGGGTCGTCGACCATCAGGCCACGTCCACCGCACTGGCCACAGGGTCGGCTGAACGAAAAGGGGCCCTGGTTCTCGGCCTGGACGCCCTGGCCGCCGCAGGCTTTGCAGGTACGCGGTCGGGTGCCTGGCCGGGCGCCGCTTCCGGAGCATGTTGTGCAGGGAGCGTCGCTGACGAGGTTGATCGCTGTGGTGAGGCCGTGTGCCGCATCCTCGAACGAGAGTGTCAGCCGGGTTTCGAGGTCGACACCACGACGGGCGGGCCGGCCGCCACGTCCGCCCATTCCGCCTCCCTGGCCGAAGAGTCCGCCGAACAGGTCGCCCAGGTCGAAGTGGCCGCCCATGCCGCCCGGGCTGAACCCGCCGGGGCCACCTGCTCCACCGGGACCCCCGAAGCCGCCCATCGGGCCCATCGTCCGGACCTCGTCGTACTCGCGGCGCTTGTCGTCATCGCCGACGACGCCGTAGGCGGCTGAGACCTCCTTGAAGCGGGCCTCGGCTGCTGCGTCATCCGGATTGGCGTCCGGGTGCAACTTGCGGGCGAGCTTCCGGTAGGCCTTGGTGATCTCCTTGGCGGAGGCCTCCTTCGAGACGCCGAGCGCGGCGTAGTAGTCCTTCTCGAACCACTCGCGTTGTGGAGCCATGGTGTTCCTGTCTCCGGTCAGCCCCGGACCTTGACCATCGCCGGCCGCAGGATTCGCCCATCCCAGCCATAGCCACGGCGCATCACCTCGATCACGATCTGGGCACCGCCCTCGGAATCGTCGCCGACGGGTTCGTGCACGACGGCCTCGTGGAGGTTCGGGTCGAATGGGGCGTCGAGTGGGTCGATGACCTCGAGGCCTACTGGTTCGAGGGCGGTGACCAGCGCAGACCGGATCGCCTCGGCGGCGGTGTCTCCATGGCTGACAGCCAGGTCACAGGCATCGAGCACCGGAAGCAGGCGCTCGGCCACGTCGCTGCGGGCTCGTCCGGCGACCTCCCGATTGCGCCTGTCGGTCTGCTTGCGGAAGTTGGCGAACTCGGCGCTGACCCTCTGGAGGTCGGCGAGGTACATCTCGCCGGCGGCCTCGGCCATCTCGAGCGGGGTGGGCTCAGGGAGCCCTTCGGCGTCCGGGTCGACGGGTTCCGCCTCGGCGGCGTCGCTCACTGTTCGTCGACGATTTCGGCGTCGACCACATCGTCGTCGCCTCCGAAGTCGGCGTCGCCCATGCCCTGATCGCCCATCCCTGCGTCGCCGGCCTGTTGGGCGGCGTCGTAGAGACGCTGGCCGAACTCCTGGCTGGCAGTCAGCAGGGCCTCGGTGGCGCTGCGGATCTCGTCGGTGTCCTCGCCGTCGAGCACCTTCTTGAGGGCCTCGAGCTTCTCTGTGACGTCGGAGGTCTCGTCGTCGGTGAGTTGGTCACCCTGATCGGCGAGGAGCTTCTCGGTCTGGTAGACGAGGTTGTCGCCGTTGTTGCGGACCTCGGCCTCCTCGCGACGCCGCCGGTCTTCGTCGGCATGGGCCTCGGCATCGCGGACCATTTCGTCGATGACGTCACGGTCGAGCGACGACTGACCGGTGATGGTCATCGACTGCTCGTTGTTGGTAGCACGGTCCTTGGCGGCCACGTGGACGATGCCGTTGGCGTCGATGTCGAAGGTGACCTCGATCTGGGGGACTCCACGGGGTGCCGGTGGAAGGTCGACCAGCTGGAACTTGCCCAATGTCTTGTTGAACTGCGACATCTCGCGTTCGCCCTGGAGGACGTGGATCTCGACCGAGGGCTGGCCGTCCTCGGCGGTGGTGAACACCTCGGAGCGCTGGGTCGGGATGGTGGTGTTGCGCTCGATGAGCCTGGTCATGACGCCGCCCTTTGTCTCGATGCCGAGCGACAGGGGCGTCACGTCGAGGAGCAGGACGTCCTTGACCTCGCCCACGAGCACGCCGGCCTGAACTGCGGCACCGACGGCCACGACCTCGTCGGGGTTGACGGCCTTGGAGGGCTCACGGCCGGTCAGTTCCTGCACCAGGTCGGTGACGGCGGGCATCCGGGTCGAGCCGCCGACGAGGATGACGTTGTCGACATCGCCCTTGGCGAGCCCGGCGTCCTTGATGGCCTGTTCGAACGGGGCACGGCAACGGGCCAGCAGGTCGGCTGTGAGTTCCTGGAACTTGGCCCGGGACAGGGTGTAGTCGAGGTGCAGCGGGCCCGAGTCCGTAGCCGTGACGAACGGCAGGTTGATCTGGGTCTGCTGGACCTGCGAGAGCTCGACCTTGGCCTTCTCTGCGGCCTCCTTGAGCCGTTGGACGGCCATGGGGTCGGCGGCCAGGTCGACACCGTGGTCGTTGTTGAACGAGGTGGCGAGCCACTCGATGACCGCATCGTCCCAGTCGTCGCCACCCAACTTGGTGTCGCCGTGGGTGGCCTTGACCTCGAATACGCCGTCGCCGATCTCGAGGACGGACACGTCGAAGGTGCCACCACCGAGGTCGAACACGAGGACGGTGTGCTCGGAGTCGTCCTTGTCGAGGCCGTATGCGAGCGCTGCGGCGGTGGGTTCGTTGATTATGCGGAGCACCTCGAGGCCGGCGATCTCACCGGCTTCCTTTGTGGCGGTTCGCTGGGCGTCGTCGAAGTAGGCGGGGACCGTGATGACCGCCTGGTCGACGCTGGTGCCCAGGTAGGCCTCGGCGTCGCGCTTGAGCTTCTGGAGGGTGCGGGCCGAGACCTCCTGTGCCGTGTAGTCCTTGCCGTCGATGGCCTGCTTCCAGGCGGTGCCCATGTGGCGCTTGACGGAACGGATCGTGCGGCCGGGGTTGGTGATGGCCTGTCGCTTGGCCACCTCGCCGACCATGACCTCTCCGTCCTTGCCGAATGCGACCACCGAGGGGGTGGTGCGTGAGCCCTCGGCGTTGGCGATCACGACGGGGTCGCCGCCCTCGAGAACGGCGACCACCGAGTTGGTGGTTCCCAGGTCGATTCCCACGGCCTTGCCCATGTGATGTGCTCCTTTTCGTTGGATCTGCTTGCTGGATCTGCTTGCTGGATCTGCTTGTTGGATCTGCTACGGATGTTGTTTGTGTTTCGGGCACCCGCCCGGTCCCGCAGCAGGGGGGCGGCTGCGGGACCGGCGGGCACCCTAGGGGCTGAACCCCGTGTTCCCACCTGTTGTGGGCTATATGCACTCTACTATCCTAAGTGAGGTCTTAGCAACTTTTGATGGGTGCATTTTCCGGGAAACTCTGGTGGACTACAGGTGTGTCCACGCTCATCCTCCTCCGCCACGGGCAGTCCGAGTGGAACGCCGGCAACCAGTTCACGGGTTGGGTCGACTGTGACCTCACCGACCAGGGCATCGCCGAAGCCGTGGCAGGCGGGGTCCGACTGGCCGACGCCGGAATCCTCCCCGACGTGCTTCACACCTCATTGCAGGTCCGGGCCATCCACACCGCCGAACTGGCCCTGCGACGGATGGGCCGGTCGTGGATCCCGGTGCACCGGACCTGGCGCCTCAACGAGCGGCACTACGGCGACCTCACCGGCCTCGACAAGGCCGCAACCCGCGAGCGGTTCGGCGACGAACAGTTCCACGCCTGGCGCCGCGGCTACGACACCCCTCCCCCTCCGATCGCCGACGACAACCCCCACAATCCCAACGGCGACCCCCGCTACGCCGACCTCGACGAGGTGCCCCTCACCGAGTGCCTCGCCGATGTCGTCGAGCGCCTGGGCCCGTGGTGGAACGGGTCGGCGGTCCCCGACCTTGACGCCGGGCGCACCGTGCTGGTAGTTGCCCACGGCAACAGCCTCCGGGCGCTCTGCAAGCTCCTCGACGACATCAGCGACGACGACATCGCCGACCTCAACCTGCCGACCGGCACCCCGATCGTCTACGAACTGGACGCCGACCTCCGACCGCTAGAGCAGAAGCCGGTCCTCGAACGCTCGCTCGACCCCGAGGCCGCACGCGCCGCCGCCGAGGCGGTCGCCCGACAGGCGGGCTGACCACCCCGGCAGGTGATCCCAGCGACAGCGGTTCCCGGGCAGGGGCGACCTAGCCCACCGTCAGCGGCTCGTGGCCGTAGCCGGGCGTGCCGTGTTCGGCCAGATCGAGTCCCTCGAACTCCTCCTCGGGCGAGACCCGCAGGCCGATCGTCCGCTTGATGACGGCGAACAGGATCGCCGAGGTGCCGAGCACCCAGGCGGCGATCAGCACGACGCCGATGGCCTGGACGGCCAACTGCTCGAAGCCGCCACCGTAGAACAGGCCGGCGTCGGCACGGCCGAGGAAGGCGTCGTCGACGGTGGCGAACAGGCCGATGGCCAACGTTCCCCACACGCCGCACACACCGTGCACCGAGACCGCACCCACCGGATCGTCGATGCCCCTTCTCTCGATGAACAGCACCGAGTAGACGACGATCACGCCGCCGAGGAAGCCGACGATGACCGAACCCGTGAAGCTCAGAGCACCGGTGCCGGCGGTGATCGAGACGAGGCCGGCCAGGGCACCGTTGCCGGCCATGCTGACCCCCATGACCCCCGTCTTGCGCCAGATCACTGCGGCGGCCCCGAACACGCCCGCCGAGGCGGCCAGCAGGGTCGTCACGATGAGGTGGGCGACCGCCTCGTCCATGGCCAGTTCCGAACCGGCGTTGAATCCGAACCAGCCGAACCACAGGATGAACACTCCGATCACGACGAAGCCGATGTTGTGGCCGGGCATGGCCCGGGGGGCGCCGTCGGGGCCGAACTTGCCGATGCGGGGCCCCAGGAAGATCGCCCCCATCAGGGCCGCCCAACCACCGGCGCTGTGCACGATGCTCGAGCCGGCGAAGTCGCTGAACCGGGCGTCGCCGATGGCGAGGTCCGAGAGGAGGCCGTCGCCGTGCCAGAACGAGTGCACGACCACCGGATAGATGAAGCCGGTCATCACGGCGCTGAACGCCAGGTAGGCGGGGAACCTCGTGCGCTCGGCCATGGCGCCCGAGGCGATGGTGACCGCCGTGGCGGCGAACACGACCTGGAAGAAGAAAAACGACGGCGTGGCCAGCACGTCGCCGCCGCCGAGGAACGACTCGGACATCCCGGAGAGGAAGAAGTTGTCGGTGCCGATGAGGCTGCCGCCGTCGGACCCGAAGGCGAAGCCGAAGCCGACGGCCCAGAAGGCCAGCGCTCCGATCGCCATGTCGGCCAGGTTCTTGGCCATGATGTTGCCGATGTTCTTGCCCCGGGTGAGGCCGGCCTCGACCAGGGCGAACCC
>JACKQG010002183.1_pt1 | contig 25938 bp, 28 predicted proteins | sample 8237621 | NCBI WGS metagenome assembly JACKQG01 (sample SAMN15677084, study PRJNA649215) | marine metagenome | biome: marine; feature: Black Sea; material: saline water; isolation source: suspended particulate matter (SPM) from the Black Sea western gyre | collected 2013-06-09/2013-06-10 | depth... | reverse complement strand
TTCTATAGGGTATAAGCTAATCTAATAGTCCTTAAAAATCAAGCAGTTAGCGGCCGGCCAACCCCTAAGTTATTGATTATAAAGGCTTTTCTCTGTGGTCGTCGGCGCGACAAATGAGAATCATTCTCATTTGCGTTTGGTTATTTAATCAAATAATACGCTTAAAATAATTCCTGCAAATACAGATAAAAACATTATTGTAATCATTATGCGACCTCCTTTAATTTTGGTTGAGCTTTTCGCCAAGGTGAACCGTTGATTTTATTTAATGGCTTTTTGCATTTTCTTTTTAATAGTTTATTACAAATATCCGCCTCAATATAACAGTCATCTAATGCCGTATGGCTTTCTATAAAATTGGGTAGATTGTTTATAAAAGAATATCCAACCTCTGCCGATGTTTTATAATTCCCAACCTCAGTCTTAAAATTATTAGCATCTGCAAATTTATGATATGTTTTTTTATTCAATAATTCCTCACAAGACCAGAGCCACAAATCAAGCAAATCATAATTAGCAGTTAAGAATTTATTATGTTTTGAGTATTTTGTTTGAGCTGATTTAATTGCTCTCATATCAAAGCCTAGATTATAAGCCGAGAGTATGCCAACATTATTAGTTTCCAAAAGTTCGTTTATATCCGTTCTAATTTTATCCCAATCTCTGATTCTCATTCCGTCATACATCATAGAATAATAGCAAGAGATTTTGTCAGAATAATAAGCCGTTGCCATTTCTTTTGGAACAAAAACCTCTCTCACAAGGCTTTCATATTCTGCAATAATCTCACCTTTTTGAGTCATAATAACCACGCCAATATCATATATTTTTAGGTTTCCAAAACCGCCTGCGGTTTCTGTATCAATAATTGCAATGTTTTTTGTTTTCATAATAAATCCTTATTTATTTATTGAGTGTTAATTATATCCCCTTTCGGGGATATAGTCAAGCGTTAAATTAAATTATCAACCATATTTTGAAGATCAATTTTTTTCGCTTTAACAAGAGATGGCATTTCAAATCCGTAATGGGTTTCAATTGCTTTAACAAGCGTTCTTTTTTGAATTGGCTTTCCTCCTGTTTTTGTCTTGCGTTCTGCTTTCTGATAAATTCCGAGAGAAACCAATTTTGCAACAACAGATTTTGTAGATTTTCCAAGATCGTCCGCAATTGTGCGAGCGTTCCCCAGAGTTGGATCTGCGTTGTATGCTTTAGTCATCAGCTCAACCATTTTGTCAGTGTAGTTTGTATCAGTCATAATAATATATCCTTTTAAGTTTAATTTGAAAGAGTGGCAATTTTAACAGGTATTGCCGAACCTGTAAAGCTAAAGTTTTTTATACCCCTATAAATAAATTGTTCCAAGTAGAATTGCATTTCCAACAATTCCGATGATGTTTCCAACAGTGTATAATGTATCGGAAGTTTTTAGCGAACGAATCAGATATAGAGACAATCCAACAAGAGTCAAAGCGATTGTTCCAACAGGTGTTGTTTCCCCTGTTTCGAGCGATGAAATAATAGCAGGAACAGAATTGAATTGAAGGCAACCCAAGCCTACCCAGCCAGCGATTTCAGAGAGGTTAATTTTTGTTGTGTAATTATTCATAATTTATATCCTTTATTTGATTGTTAATATGTGCATATTATATCTGATAATACACCAAATTGCAAGCCCTATTCTATCAAGCTATTCTCTAGCGAGAGGAGTCAGCGTGCTCCCACCAGGCGATGCTCTAGTAGGATCATCTAAAATAAATATAAATAATTGCACAAAAGATTCTTATATGTATATAAAAATATTCTATAACCAGGGGGGCGGTTAGATGACAATGATTCTCATCTGCCTTTTGCACTCCCCCGCACGTAAAACTTTAAATATTCTCAAGAAACCCAAGTTGACGCTAAAAGACTACCCAATAACTTTATGCACCAACTCAAAAAAATTTCTTGACATTTTTCCTCATTCTTGGTATACTTCATATTATAAATTGGAGGTATACCATGAATAACTTGGCTACAGTAGAAGAGGCCCAAATTTCCCCTGAGGCCCTCAATATAGCAAATACATATCTGCAAACAACTTCCGTAAGGGAAACTGCGCTCAAACTTAAAGTCCCCGAAGATTCGGTATCAAAATATTTGAACCAGCGAGAAGTGAAAAAATATGTAGACACAGTATTTCTTGATTTAGGTTATCGAAATCGTTTCAAATTGGCAGCAACTTTAGACGAGATCATTGAGCGTAAATTAGAAGAATTAGACGAAGCAGAAATGACATCTAGTAAAGATATAGCAGATCTGCTTAATATGGCCCATAAAATGCGTATGGACGAAATGAAAGCCCAGACAGACCAAACTAAAGCAGAGCAAGCAACTGTCAAAAATCAAACAAATGTTCAGATTAATGATAATTCTAGTTTTGGTGAAGGTAATTATGGTGAACTTATGAAAAAACTATTAAAGGATGGATAATGTTTGAATATATAAAAAATAGACTTAAGAAGGATAAATGGGATGATGAAAAAATCTTAGAAAATTATCCTGAAATAAACTCTGAAATCTTAACCCAAATAAAGAGGGACAATAATGACACAAGCGGAACAAGCGTACAAAGTTCTACAACGACTAACAACGTCTGATGCAACTCTTTTCGAAGAGTTTGATACTTGGACTCTTAGTGCTTGGACTCTTAGATGCATGGAAGCTTTAACTAACAAAGTTGAAGCCTTAGAACTTGAAGTTTCGAAATTAAAGGTAAAACATGAGACTGGAAAAAATTAAACGAAAAATCGCAGACGGATATAATGACGAAGAAATCGCCAATATGTCTGGTATGCCTGTAGCTTCACTTGCTGAAGTAAGAAATCCACCTGTTATTAGGAAAGCGCCTGCTCCTGTTCGAGCAACTACCCCTGCGTCTAAGTAAGGGGTATTGTCATGCCTGTTACACATGAGGAAATAATGGCTCGTATAGAACATATCGAGGAAAGGTGTGGTAACGGTTGTGGTCGTTTTGGTAAGAAGTTTCCTACTACAATTATAGGAGCTATACTACTACAGACCTTCGCAATAGTTTGGTGGGCAGCAGATGTTAGTAATGAAATTGATCATATGAAAACTACTGCTCATTTAACCGTTAGCGAAGACCAAGTAAAAAACTTTATTGCTGATCGCGAAAAAGCATACATGGAGATGGATGGGGAACGTCACTTAGACATGACCAATCGAATGACTCGTGTAGAAGAAAATTTTAAATTTATTACTAAATCCCTAGAACGTATTGAGAGTAAACTTAGTGGAAGAACAATGGATTAATGACGTTTACGAAACCTGTTTAAATGTATTAGGTGGATTAAATAAGGAAGCAACTGTTGAAGAACAAGGACTTCGAAACCTGTGTGAAGCAGTCGTTTATTTATATGGGAGAGCTCATATAGATACCGACAGAGTGTACCACTAGGCAAAATTTGTTAGGACGACTTACCCTACTACAAGAGCGCTATTGACTTAGCATACTGAAAACATCGGTCATCCTAACACTACTTTTAGCCTATCCCCTTCTACAAGGAGGTGGTCTGGCGTTTTAACCTGATTAGAATTTCGGGGAGTTCTTTTTTCGTAGGTTTAAAACCGAAAAGCTCCCATGTATTTGGGAGCTTTTTTTATGGATCTTATAACGAAGAAAGCGTTTAAAATTCAAGATGAAATAGATGATATTTATAAAGAATTGGATAAATACTTACCCCGTATTGAAAAACTTGCCACTAAATATGTTGAAATATATAAAGAATTATATGAACCCGTATCTGTAGATAAAGAAGTAGGAGACGGGTTTAAAAAGATCTATAGAGAAATTAGTAAGGAAACTCACCCAGATAAAGTATCTGGGCATGAGGATCAATTTAAACGTGCATCGGTTGCTTATAAAGAAAAAGATGAAGTTGAAATGGCAAGGATATATGAAGAATTAGGACATGAACCTATTCTTAATGTACAACCATTAGAAGAAGAACTAAAAGAACTTTTAGCAAGTCCACGTTATAGATGGGTTACTTTGTACAAAGATGGAGAACTATCTCAGGTACGCCAAGAGTTTCTCAAATTCTTACTTAATGAAATCTATACACTGGAGAATAAAAATGGTATGTAGCTCTAAATGGTGTGGGTGGATTCAAGCCGTCTCACAGATATTAGTTGCTGGTTGTTTTTTGTACATGGCTTATGTAGCCAATATGGTTTTAGTAGGAATTGAAAGCGAACTTAATGCTGCCGGAGAGGATATGCATCAAATTCGCATTAGCATGGAACATATGGAATTGTCCATGATTGATATGAATAATGAATTGCATGCTGTTAATGAAGGGGTTGTCGACATTAATGGTCAGATGCAACAGATTAATATGCAGGTTGGTGGAGTACGCCGCAAGCTAAGCCCTTTTAGGATGTTCAGTCCTTTTTAAATTATGAAATATGAAAAACTACCTGAAATGAGACCTATTAGAATCCCTACTAAAGATAAGGGATTATTAGGAGCTGTTTGGCTTTGGATATGGACTACTAGAAAGTGGGAAATTGTAAAGGACTGGAGCTTTTCAATAGATGACCAAGAATATCTAATACCGGAAGGATTTGTATTTGATGGAGCTTCTATTCCAAAATACTTCTGGAACTGGTTAAGCCCTACTGGAATCTTATTAGTTCCAGGACTAGTACATGATTACTTATATGCTAACGAACACTTAATACGGAAAGATAGAACTCCTGGTGAGAAAAAGACTCAGAAAGAATGTGATGAAATTTTTAGGGATGCTGCAATTAGCGTAAATGGATTTAAAGTAATTAATTGGATTGCTTATTATGCACTTAGAGCTTTTGGATGGGTAGCCTGGAGAAAACATCGTGAACATTGAGAATTTTAGTTTACAGTTTGCAAGTTTAACTACACCCTTTTTAATAATGATGGTGGGGATAACTTTCGCACTGTGGATTAAAGATCTCGCTTCAGATATTGCTAAAGGAATATCATTTAAATACTTTGGACCTTTCAAAGAAGGAGACAAAGTAGTCCTAGATGGACATAATGCTGTAATAGTTAAAATTGGATTAACTATTAGTGTTTTCGGATGTGATGATGCTGATAAAGGGTATATATGGAGGTACGTGCCAAACGATCGCATTGGCATGCTACAATTGGGCAAAATAATTTCAACTAAACATAGAGTGGATTAATGTTAGAAATAAGTAGAGATGATATTACTGCAGATCAACTGGTAGAATATCCGAAAGATAAAAGGTTTATTAAGTTACCTATAGAAAGTTATTTAGAACTTCTAGGTATTAAAGCTATTCGTTCTCAGGTAGCTCTTATTAATGCAATTAATAATCCTAAGTACCGTTTTATAGTTGCTGCACTTTCGCGTCGGCAAGGTAAAACTTATATTGCTAATATAATTGGACAACTAGTCGCATTAGTACCTAATATAAATGTACTAATTATGAGCCCGAATTATTCCCTATCTCAAATTTCTTTCGATCTACAACGTAATTTAATTAAACACTTTGACTTAGAAGTAGCAAGAGATAATGCGAAAGATAAGATCATTGAATTAACTAACGGTTCTACTATTAGAATGGGTTCTGTTAATCAGGTTGACTCTACCGTTGGTCGATCGTATGACCTTATAATATTTGACGAAGCCGCGTTAGGTGGCGGAGGTATGGATGCTTTCAATGTCGCACTGCGACCAACCCTAGATAAACCTAATAGTAAATGTATATTTATTAGTACTCCTCGTGGACGTAATAATTGGTTCTCTGAGTTTTATCAACGTGGATTTAATGATGAGTATGAAAACTGGGCATCTATTAGAGCTACCTATCATGAAAACCCTCGCATCAGTCAAGTCGATATTGACGAAGCAAAAAAGGGAATGTCCAAAGCTGAATTTAATCAAGAGTACTTAGCAGACTTCAATACATTTGAAGGACAGATTTGGAATTTTGATTATGCAGAATGTACAGCTAATTTAGAGGAATTAGATACTTCTAAAATGGATATATTCGCTGGGATGGACGTAGGTTATAAAGATCCTACAGCATTTGTTGTTATTGCATATGATTGGGAGGAAGAAAAGTATTACGTTCTCGCTGAATATCTAAAGGCAGAAAGAACAACGGAACAACACGCTGTTGAAATTCAAAAACTAATAGATCAGTTTGATATAGACGCAATTTATATTGACTCTGCCGCACAACAAACCAGATTCGATTTAGCTCAGAACTACGATATTTCAACAATCAATGCAACTAAGAGTGTACTGGATGGTATTGCCGCTGTCGCTACTATTGTAGACAATGACAAACTTATAGTAGATCAACGTTGTAAAGAAACATTATCTGCTCTCGACCAATATCAATGGAATCCAAACCAAAATTTATTAGTTGAAAAACCAGTGCATAATATGGCATCTCATATTGCAGATGCTCTTAGGTATGCACTTTATACGTTCGTAGCTTCGGTGATTACATTTTAGGTATCACCAGCCGAAAAATAACTCTTGACTTTCTTGTAGGTATTTGATATAATTGCGGTATAAAATATAAATTGGAAAAAGTAGGTACAAAAACTCATATGGCGGAATTAAAGAGAGATTTAGTTAAGTATGTCAGAGATAGAGCTAAGAGTGCTTACGAAAAAGACACAGAATGTTATATCTGTGGTGCTACCGATGAACTCGACTTTCATCATTTCTATAGTGTCACGGAGCTTCTTGATAGATGGATTAAAGAAAATAATCTTACTATAAAAACTGCGGAAGATATAATGGAAGTACGAGATGAATTTATTGAGGAATATCATAAACATATTTATGAAGATACAATAACTTTATGTCATACGCACCATTTAAAACTACACAGTCTATATGGTAAACGTCCTTCTTTGACCACAAGCCCTAAGCAAGTTCGCTGGGTTAATAAACGAAGAGAAAAAGAATATGTTTAAGAACTTATTCCGGAAATTTAATCCGGCACAGCCTCAAATAGCTGCCTCTGAGGGAGATCAAAGTTCTTTAATTCCTACAATTCCATTTGAAAAAGCCTACGAAAAACTAGAAGTTGTTAATCGTGGAATTAATATGGTAGTTGATGCAGCTGCCCAGATTGGGATAGACGTAGGGGATAAAGAGTCTTTTCCTGGCATAGCTACTATTAGGCAAAAGAAACTAGTTAATATATTAAATAGGCACCCAAACCCCTATCAAAATGCAGATACTTTTAGACGTAATCTATTTTTAGATATGTTTATTGATGGTAACTGTTTTATTTATTTTGACGGAGCTTATTTGTACCATTTACCTGCGGAGAATGTTAAAATTCTTCCAGACAAAAAAACATTTGTTAGAGGTTATGAATATAATCAGATTAAGTATAAACCTGAGGAAATCATTCATGTCTCTGACAACTCTACAAGGTCTATTTATCGAGGAATGTCTCGATTAAATGCAACAAAAGAATCAATTAATCTACTTTATAGTATGAGAGATTTCCAAGGCAACTTCTTCAAGAATGGAGCGGTCCCTGGACTTGTACTAAAGACTCCTAATACTCTTAGTCAAAAAGTTAAGGAAAGGTTAATTAGCTCTTGGTCTCAAAAGTACAATCCTAAATCAGGTGGTCGCAGACCTCTTATTTTAGATGGTGGTCTAGAGATTGATAGCGTATCTAATGTTGATTTTAAAAATTTAGATTTTGAAGAATCGGTGAAGAACCTAGAACATACGGTTCTAAAGGTTATAGGAGTACCACCAATTTTAATGGAAGGTGGAAATAATGCTAATATTCGACCAAACCATCGATTAATGTATCAAGAAACCGTTCTACCTTTAGTACGTAAAGTTATTGGAGGTTTAGAGCGTTATTTTGGTTATGACCTAGCAGCAGCACTCGAAGAACTATCACCACTCCAACCGGAGTTAGACGACAAAGCAAAATACTATTCTACTTTAGTTAATGGCGGAGTACTTACTCCAAATGAAGCTAGAGTAGCACTAAGACTAGAACCAATTGAAGGTCATGATGATGTGCGTATACCGGCGAATATAGCTGGAAGCGCTGGTAACCCATCTGAAGGAGGGAAACCTCCTCAAGGAAGCGAGGAAAATAATGAATAAACAATTTGAAATTAATTCTCCTTTTAATGTTGTTGAGAAGTCTGCTGATGATAGCGATTCTATAACAATTCGGGGTTATGCTAATACTGTTTCTAAAGACCGTTCCGGCGATGTAATTGAAAAGGGAGCGTGGGAAAAGGGTGGATTAGACAATTATCTTAAGAACCCTATTATCCTTGCTTTCCATGACTACAGACGCCCCGTAGGTACCACCGTTGATTATAATATAACCGACAAAGGATTGGAAATAGTCGCAGAAATTAGTAAGTCTGCTGGCGAAGTATATAACCTTATTAAAGAAGGAATTTTAAAAACATTTAGTGTGGGCTTTAGTATTAAGGATGCTGATTATGATAGATCAGAAGATACATTCTTTATTAAAGACTTAGAACTATTCGAAGTATCGGTAGTTTCTGTACCCGCAAACCAAGATTCGACTTTCTCTTTAGCTAAGTCTTTTACTGACATAGGCGAATATAACGACTTTAAAAAGAGTTTTGCCTCTCAAGAAGAAGTAATTGAAGAAAAAGAAGAAAAAACAGAAGTTGAGAAGAAACCTTCTCAGGATAATATTCTTAAGGAATTAAACATGGATCAAAAAGATTTACAGGAAATGATGGCTAAGACTGCACAGGGTGCTGTTGAAGCTTATAAGACTGAAGTCGCTGAGAAGGAAGTTGCTGTTGCAGCTGAACAGAAGGTGGCCGAATTAGAAATGGGTAAGACTCAAGCAGAGAAAGTAACTGAAGAGTTAGAATCCCGCATTAAGGCTGATAGTGATAATTACGCTAAGGCTTTAGAAGAAATGCAGACTGAATTAAAGACTGCTAAGGACGAAATGGCTGCAATGCATCGGTCTAAGATGAACTTCTCTGAGCCTGGCAGTGATATGCCTACTGAAGACGAGTTAAATGAAGTATTTATTGCTTCTAAGATTCTTGGTAAGGACATTAGCTCATTAGAATCTGGTAAGCGCTTAATCGAAAAGGCTACTCGTATGCCTGATACAGATTGGGAAACTACTTGGAATGGTAACATCTTTGAAAAGATTAAGGATCGCGTTGTAGTTGAACCTCTGTTCCGTAAGATTAACATGAATGCTCGTGTTATGAACTTCCCAGTAAACTCTGATCCTTCAGATGACGCTACTTGGGTTACTACTGCTCAGTATAATGATGGTGCCGCTGCTGGTAGTCCTTTTGATGATGTCTCTTCAGGTGCCCGTCGTCAGCATTCTCTGTCTGAAGTTACCATGACTGCCCATAAGTTGGCTACTCGTGAGTATATCGGTTATGAAGAAGAAGAAGATGCACTTTTACCAGTTGCTAACATCGTTCGTGACGCTATTGTCCGTCGTATGGCTCTTACCTCTGATAAGTCTATCTTAGGTACAGGAATTGTTGCTCCTTTCTCTGAATTAGAAGAACTCGTAGTTGCTGGTAATGTTCAGCGCACTGGTGGTGTTGCTGTTTCTGCAATTACTGCTGCTATCGTTCATGCTACTCGTACAGCTATGGGCCAGTGGGGTACTAACCCTTCAGATCTTCGCTTGATTCTTTCTCAAGCTGCTTACTATAGTTTAATTGATGAAACTGAAGTTCAGACTAAAGATAAGTATGGTGAAAAGGCTACAATCTTAACAGGTGAACTGGCTAAGATTTATGGTATGCCAATTCTGGTATCTGACGCCTTTGAAGCTGCTGCAGCTGATAAGACTGTTGGTGTTCTTGTTAACCCAGCAAACTACATGATTGGTGAATATCGTGGTCTTACTGTTGAAACTGCTACTGATGTAGTTGCTCAACAGCGTGCTATCGTAGCTACTCGCCGTTTCGGTTTCTTACAAACTGAAGCTGGTGCTGCTAATAAGGCTTCTCTGAACCTTATTAAGACTGCTGCATCCTAATAGTATTTAATACTGTTAAAACTGACTAGGCTTCGGCCTAGTCGGTTTTTACAAGCGAATTGAGATAATAATAATGGCTGATTTAGTATCTGTTAGTGAATATAAAGCTTATGCTGATATTACTAGTACAACAAATGATGCGAAGATTAATAGTCTTCGTGGCCATGTTAGTTCGCTTGTAAAAACCTATTGTGGACGTACTTTTATTGATAACTACTCTACTGAAAAAACAGAGTATTTTGATATGTTAGACGTACAAAATACAGTTTATCCTTCAGAACTTCCAATTGTAGAAGTTGTGCAGGTATTGGAGCGTGGTAGTGCTTCAACTGATAAAACTACCGTAGAAAATAATTTCGCAGACGCGAATAATTATCATCTCTTAGATTCTGGAACTGCCCAGTGCTCTCTTTCTTCAGCAACTACTGAAACAGCTTGTATAAATAATGACACGTTCTCTGGAACGGGTACAAATGATCTCACTATCACTGGATTTAACGCAAATACGTCAACAGGTGAAGTAGGTCGTAATTATAAAGTACAAATTGACGGTACAGGAACTCCAAATACTTTTAAGTGGTCTAGGAATGGAGGGTCAAATTGGAAAGAAACAACAGTAGCAATTACTGGATCTAGTCAAACTTTAGAGGGTGACATAGCTGTAACATTTGCAGCAACTACAGGACATACCTCCGGCGATAGTTGGACTTTTACGTCTCAACGCTGGACTGGTGAATGTAGTGATAGTACCTATACAACTCAAGCAACTTGTGAAGCTGCTGCAGAATTTTGGACAGCAGATAGGCAATATGAAATTGATACTAATGCACAGGAAATAAGTCGCCTTAGTGTAGACTTCCCTGCCGGCGCCAAATCTGTAAAAGTTGTATATAAAGGTGGTTACTCCTCTACTCCTTCCGATCTGAAATTAGCTTGTTTTGATTTAATTACATATTATATGAAAAAAGAGTCAACCCCTATAAAATCTATACCGGGTTCTGGTTCTATTAATCATGCTAGCCCTACTAATATCCCTTCAGATTTCCCACCACATATAAAACGTATCCTGGAGCTTTACAGGAATATTGATTAATGGCTAAAAAAAAGTATTTTGACGTCCGAGTTGTTGATGGAGTCACAACTCGAGAGACTGAGAATAGAAGGTATAAAAAAGCTGATCTTACTAAAATGTTTGAACGTGGAATACTAGCACACGGAAAAAGCTTAAGACGTATAACTGAGCAACAAGAAATTAATGCTTGGAGATATTCAGAAGAGTTATTTAAGCTATTAACTATATACAGACAAAAAATTGAAGAGACAGGTCGAGTAGACCCTATGTCTAAATCTGCTCAACAATTAACTCAACAAGTTCTTGAGAGGGATTTACAATCTGAAGAATTTGAACCAGGCCGTACCGAACAATTTACGTCTAAAGGTAAGTGGTCTGCTCTTGATAATGCTAATAAAGCTATTGGTCGAGTACTTGGAACAAAAGGAACAAATTTAGGTCATACCGAATTAGCAGTACTAACAACAAATATAGCTCTATTAATGAAGTTTGAAAGAGCTAAAAAACCGGTAGATCATGAAAAAATAGCAGTCCTTCAAAAAACTTTAGCAGTTTCCAACGCAATTGATAATCTAAAAGTATGTACTAAAGATATGACTTTAGCTGATGTAATGGAAGGAATGGGTGATGAGCCTATAGAACTACGTTGGCTATATCAATTAGGTTCAGGTACGTTAGATGGAACAGCCACCTTAACTGTTGATATTGAAGATGCTGTTTCCAATCGTTGTAAAGGACAGCTGGGAGGCAGCCTTCAAAGTGCTTTAGCAGAAATGTATGGATCTTTTACGGATGAAAAAGGATTTATACCAGGTAAAAGATCAAACTCTATTGTAGATACTATGATGGAAGTTGTTCCTAATGTATCAGCATCTCCTACTTTATTAGATAAAATAGATAATGTACTCGATAATGCTATAGCAGGAAAAAAATTAAAAAAAGTAACAGGAACAAAAAAACGAGGAGTTGTTAAACCTAAGTTTAAGAAAAAAGTTAGAAAGAGAACTAGTCAACAAAACTCTAAAATTAAACGACTAGGTGTATCCTTCGAATCTTTAGCTCCTTTAAGAAGTAAAAAAGGTAGATTTACTTCAAATGTAGGATTACAGAATCTATTAAATTCGCAAATTACTGAGACAATTAAAGAAAATATGGGAAGCCCCGCACTTAATAATCAGACGGGAAGATTCGCAGAATCCGTAGTAATCCAAAAACTATCTCAGTCACGACAAGGAAGAATCACTGCATTTTATACTTATATGAAGTACCCTTATCAAACTTTTGAACGAGGGTATAGGCAAGGATCTACACGCAGAGATCCAAGAAGGCTCATTAGTCAATCTATCCGAGAAATCGCACTAGAAGCAATGGGAAGTACTTTAGATATAAGAACTAGGAGAGTGTAATGGCAGGTAAAGCAAGAGGTGCTATTGTAGATGCGATAGTTACTGAACTTAAAAAAATTGATGGTACTGGTTCTTATAATATTGATTTTTCTAATAATGTTACTAATAAGTTAGTATTTTGGGATGAAGTAAATGATTATCCCTATATTAGCGTAACAGCAGGAAATGAAACTAGAGAGTATCATCCTGCAGGATTCAAATGGGGATTTCTCGGAGTAACTATACGAATATATATTAATAGTGAAGAACCTGTAAATGAGTTAGAGAAAGCATTATATGATATTGAAAATCAATTAGATGCTGATAATACTCTAACTTATGATACAGATAAAACCACTGAACAAATTTCACTTCTTTCCATTACCACCGATGAGGGACTTTTAGCCCCTTATGGGGTTGGAGAAATAACCTTAGAAATAAGGTATCAAGTATAGTCCAAAGTATTAATAGACAATAGTCGAAATTAATTACAAGGACAAGATATAAATAAGGAGAGCCAATATGGCACTTTCACTTAGTAGAAACGCAAAATTTTATGCGTCTTATGTAGCAGCAGGAACTAGTACCTGGGATGGTGCAGGAACACACCCAGGTAATGCTGATACGTTCGAGATTCCTATTCTTGATGGATTTTCTTTTTCACAAGCAACTGGAACTCAAAATGTAACTCTTAATGAGGCAGGAGCAACTCCTAAACGTGGTCAAAAGATGTTTAATACTTCTCTAGACCCAGTTGATTGGAGTTTTACTACTTATATGCGCCCTTTCAAAGATAGTGCAGATACAAGTAAACATAGTATGACTGAAAAGTTATTATGGAACGCTTTAGTTTCTAATACTCAGACTAGCAATGCAGGTACTGGAGGTATTACAGCTAATACCAGTAACTGTACAGTAACCTTTGAAGATTCTGAACATAATCAGCTACTTAAGTTTACTGGTTGGTTCGTATTTTCAGATTCGAGTCTAGCATATGAGTTAGCAAATATGTGTGTAAATAGTGCTTCTATTGATTTTGATATTGATGGTATTGCCCAAATTACATGGTCTGGATTTGCAACTTCTGTTACTCAAGTAGATACTGATTACCCAGATCAAGCTGCTCACGCTACTGATGGACATGTTGCAGCAAATGATGATGCTGACTTTATTCTTAACCGTTTAAGTACTGTATCTTTAACTTCTACAATTTCTGGAGGTTCTAAAGCTTATACATTCCCATTAACTGGTGGTAATATTACTATCGATAATGGATTAAGTTATGTAACTCCTGAAGAGTTAGGCGTAATTAATAGTCCAATTGATCACCAAGTAGGTACTCGTGCAATTAATGGTAACTTTACAGCTTATCTAGATACCACAGCCCTTAGTACTAAGGTCATGTATGATGATATTTTAGCAGATATTAACGGTGCTGCACCAGATATCACTAATGTATTTGATATTGATCTTAAAATTGGTGGTGCATCCGCTCCATACGTACAGTTTAATATGGATCGTGCACATCTAGAGTTACCATCTCTTGATACTGCTGATGTTATGGGTGTAACTGTTAACTTTACTGCTCTTGAAAGTGATTTCGCTGGAGAAGATGAGTTGACTGTTGTATATGTAGGTAATACCGCTACATAATAGTTATACTAGTAATAGTGGGAGACACCGTTGTCTCCCACTATTTTTAATTTTAAAATAAAACACAAGGATATTTAAATCATGGCAGAAACAGCCGCAAGTGTACAAGCAATTAATCCAGGTATTACAGATTTATCTGAATTACTTACTCCAAGTAAAACTGCTTCTATAGAGTTTTCAGGATTCCCAGATTTTGTTATTGAGTTAACATACTTATCTCGTGATGAAATGTTAAAACTTAGAAAAAAAGCAGTCTCTATGAAAATTAATCGTAGAACTCGTCAACCTGAGGAAGAATTAAATGAAGAAATTTTTCTAAAGGAATATATTAAAGCCGTCATTAAGAATTGGTCCGGCCTTAAAATGAGGTATCTTAGTCAGTTACTCCCTATTGATGATAGTAAAGTAACGAATCAAGATGCAGAACTACCTTTTTCATTGGATAATGCCGAATTACTTATGCAAAATTCAAGTGATTTCGATACTTGGATCACCGAAACTGTGGGTGACTTAGCAAATTTTACGAAGACCAATTAAAATATTGGACTAATAGAATTGATGAACATTTTAAAGGCGTAGGCTCTGGTTTTGATAGAGATAAACGCATTGATATGATGATTCAGATGGAAGAACAAGGAATGGAAGTTGATTGGGATGCATTACCTCCTGAAGAAGATAATGACTTTCCTTATGAGATACAACTTGCTTTTCAAGTCTGGAACTATCTATCAGATCAATGGGATGGGATGAGTGGTACTTATTTTGGCAAACAGATGGCCGGAATAAAAGATATAATGGAATTACTTAAAATAAGTGATCAAACCGAAGTATTTAAGCTAGTAAAGATTATTGATAATAAATATGCAAAGCATATCAATAAGAAACAGCGGGCCAAGGCTAAAAAACCTTAGCATAAGAAGAATATCATGTCTAAAACTGTAAAAGAAATTATCGTTAGTGTTACGGATAAAGGATCATTAAAGATTACTACTAAAGAGGTAGATAAACTTAATGCATCTTTAGATAGAGCAGGTAACGCACACCGTAAAGCAGGTAAAGGTGCACAAGAACATGATAGGAATATGAAGGGTGCTTCTAAGCAATCTTCAAATTCTACTAAAAACTTCTCTAAAATGGCTCAGGGCATGCAGAGCGTGCTGGTCCCTGCCTATGCAGAAGTTGCAGCCCGCGTTTTCGCAGTTACAGCAGCTTATAATGCTTTAAAAAGAGCAGCAGACTTTTCAATCTTAGTAAAAGGTCAATCTGCGTATGCCAAATTAACTGGCAAAAATATGGGTAGTATTGCAAAGAAGATTCAAGCGGCCTCAGGTCACATGATTGACTTTGCTGATGCTTCTCGTAGTGCTGCATTGGCTTCAACAGCTGGATTAGCTACAGATCAAATTGTTAAAATGACAGAAGCAGCTAGGGCTGCTTCTGTTGCTTTGGGTCGAGATATGAATGACTCAATGGATCGTTTAACACGTGGTATTGTTAAAGCTGAACCTGAAATTCTTGACGAATTAGGTATTATTATCCGTCTTGATAGAGTATATAAAGATTATGCAGAAAGTTTAGATAAAACTACTGCAGAATTAACAGAGTATGAAAAACTTCAAGCAAGTGTTAACACTATTTTAGCTCAAACTGATTCTAAATTTGGTGATATTGCTAAAACAGTACCAGCAAATGAGTTTGCTAAACTTGGAGCAGCTGTTCTTGATTTGACACATAGAGGATCAGCCTTAATATCTGAGGTATTAGGTCCATTAGCTTCTGCTTTATCAGAGTCAAAAGTTCTTTTAGGACTTTTAATGGCTCTTATTTTAAAAAATGTTATTGGTAAAGCACTCCCGGCCTTAAAAGGATTAGGTAAAGCATTTAAAGAACTACCGGAAAAAATGGCAGGAGGAATTGGTAAAGTAGAAAAGAAAATTGCTGCTTTACAAAAAAGAACAGAAGAGTTAAAACAAAAGAAAGACGTTACTCCAAAAGCCACAGAAAAAGCTTTGCGTGAGACCTTAGGCAAATTAAAAATAAAAAAGAATTCAAAGTTGGCAGAAGCTTTAGGAAAAAGTATATCTGGTGACGAGTTTCGTAATGAAATTAAAAAAAGTATTACGTCTGCGGTAGGTGTTGCAAATGCTAAACTTAAAGGAGGTCAAGCTGTCGGAGGAATGTTCACAGGCCAACCAGAGTTATTAGATGTAGTAACAAAACAATTTAAACAATTTAATAAGTCATTAAAGGATTCCTCTCGTTCGATGAGAAGCTTGGTAGGTATTGACTTTTTATCTTGGATTACTGGAGCTACTCTAGGAGCTGGAAGAGCAGCCTCCAGTTTTTTAGATGCTGCACATGGACTTGTAGAATTTAATCTAGGATTATTCGATATATCAAAAAGAGAAGGGGTAATGCCTGCAATTGGAGAAGGCATCCAAGCTTTAAAAGCTCCACTTGGAGACATCCTAGGTGAGTGGAGTAATCTATCCTCTGGAGTCGGAAAATTTGGAAAAAAAGCTTCTTCAGCATTAAATAAAGTCTATATAAGTATAAAAACAATAGGACGACTAGGCGGTAAAAGTATTATGTTATTAACAAAAGCTTTTACTGGTTTGGCCACTATTTTAATGTCTAAAGTTATTGCATCTTTAAATATGGTTACTTTTGCCATTGGAACATTAACTACTCTACAATGGCTAGCAGGCATGATATTTGACCTTAGTGACAATATGGGTAAAGCTCGTGATGCTGCGGATAGTCTTGCAGATAGTATGGAAGATTTAACAGATAGAGTACAAGGCAATACCAATATTTTTACAGATTTTAGTTCAAGTCTAGTTAATGCAGTTAAAGCCTCTGAATTTAAAACTAATATTGCAGAGGAATACTCTAATGCAGTAGCTGAAGCCTTAATATTAATTAATACTGAAGAAATTGCTAAAGATTTCTGGAGTGGGTTGCTAGATTCCTTATATGATGTATTTGGAAGTGGTTTAGATGATAAATTAGGAGAATCAGTTGCTAAAGCTATTCAATTGGGTTTATTAAAAGGCGAAAAAGTTACAAAAGGTATTGAATCCTCACTATTAAAAATATTAGGTAAATCCTTAACTGAAGAAGGGGAATTAATATCCGCACTTTCCCCATTCCTACTGCCTGAGTTCAAGAAGTCATATCGTGAGATTGAATTAATTTTCTCAAAAATGAGAAAAGGAGTAGCCCTCACATCCGAAGAATTCTCCAACTTACTAAATATATTAGAAACTACCGGCAAGACTAAAGAATTAAGAGATTTATTACAACATATAGCGGATAGCGCGAAAATTCTTGCAGAAGAAAGTAAGAAAGCTTCTACCTCTCTGAGTGAGTTAATAGACAAGTCTACATCATATGAAAAATCAAGAAAAGACTTCGTAAAATCACTAGTTAAAGGTTCTGATTTTAAAGAATTAGCAACTTCATTCCAAGGTTTAACTAATATTTTTAATAGTGAAGATATTACAAATGCTGAAAAAGTATTACAATTATTTGAATCTGATCTTTTAACTGATGAAAAAGCACCGAAAGCGACTGCTTTCAAAAATGCTTTAGCTAATTTAAAAGAGCAAGAATCAATTTTACGTGAACAAAAGAAGTTAGGAAGATTAAGTACTGAAGAAATAAAAGAATTAGAAAATAATGTTGCTGATGCAGCTAAAGAGACCGAAAAACTAGGCAGTCGTCTTTGGGACATTTTAACTCAAGATTTTGCAGGTACTGAAAACCTTCTTGTTGCATTATTTGGTGGAGATCCTATAAAAGCCAATGACGATGCTATTACATTAGCGACCACAATAAATAACTTAAATCGAAAGAAAGATAAATATGCTAAATTTGGTATAGTAACTTTAAAAGAACAGAATAAATTAGAAAGAGATATTTTAGAAAAACAAAAAGAGCAATTAGAAAATAAATTAACAGTCGCTAAACCAGATGACTTAACTCCAGCAGGAAGAGAAAGTCTAAGTGGTCTAATAGATGAATATAATGCAAAAATTGAGGATACATATAAGATTAATGAAAAATTAAGTGAATCTTTTCATAAAGTTGGGGATACTGTATATCTACTCTCAGATCGACTGAAAGATGTGGAAAAGGATATATCATTCGATGAATGGGAACAACTTATCCCTGCTGTAGAAGATCGGGGCTTCCAGGACGTTACCAAAGAAGTAAATATCTTAAGACATTCCTTGGATCCTTTATTTAAAGAAACCCAGGAATTTAGTAGAATTTCAGATTTTGTAACTTTAGGTCTTGAGAAAGGAATAATTAAATCTAGAACTGCAGCCGATGCACTTTTAGAAACTTGGAAAAAACTTAATACTGAATTTGGAAGGTTTCAAGCAAAACTAGGTATTGATCAGTTGAAAGAAGAAATGAGTCTTTCACAGTCTGGTCAACAATTACAACTAGCTAAGTCTGGTATTGAATCTGATTCTGTTGAAGCTAAATTGGCAGATTTACGTCATCAACAAGCTACTGACATAAAAGTTATGTCCGCCCAGATGGAAAATCAGGAACATTCTGAAAAAGAGATTACAAAATGGGTTCAGGAACAAGAAAAACATAATGAAAATATCTATAGACTTAAACAACTTCAATACAAAGAGGATAGAAAAACTGCAAAAATTACAGGAATTAATTCTCGTTTAAAAGCTATTAAAGGTGAAAGAGCAAATCTAAGACTACAAAGAGAATTCCATGCAGAAACTGCTCCTTTACTCGAATTTAGACAACAAGTAGCAGAACTTGAAAGAGAGTATGGAAAAGAAGGCGTAGACAATGAACTGAGAAAGTTAAAAATAAAAGAAATCGCTCTATCTTATGAGCAACTTATGAATGATTTAGCTACTGCGCGCAGAGAAGAACGTAAACAAGAATTAGAAGACGTTGCTCAAGCGTATAAAAATATTGCTGATGCTTTTGGTAGTACAATAAGTTCTGCTGTTTCTGACTTTGCTATGGGTAAAGAAACTGATTGGAGAACTGCATTAGCTCAAACTTTTGCTGATGCTTCTGGTAATATAATTGGAGGTATGGTTAAAAGAAGTATATTTGGTCGTGAAGGACTTATAGGTAAATTAGTCCCAGATAATCTTAAAGATACTATACTTGGCCCTGAAAAGGACTCAGCAAAGATTTCTAGAGATATGCAATCTTTAACAGAAATGGCCCGAAGTAGAGGACTTGCAGTCAGAGTAGTTAATAGCCCTGAACAAGGTAATACTTATACTCTTGGAAAAGAGTATGGACAAGCCACGATTGAGACAGCAAAAATTTTAAAAGATCAAGTAGGTCCACACTCTTTTGATGTATATGATAAGACATTAGAAAATACACTTATTGATAAACTTGGAGAAGTAGCCAAGGGAGATGACGAAAGTGCTAATAAAATTTTAGCAGAATTAGCAGCTCTTAAAGCTCAAAAAGAAACTGAAAGCACACTACCAGCTAAACAAGATATTAGTAAATTTTATAAAATTGGTGATCCATATGCAGATGATGTACTTATGCAATTTGGAGAGAAGGTTTTTGGTATATTTAACCAAATAAATAACTTTTTAGATAAACATTCTAAATTCTTGAATCAAATTTCGCCAATTAGTAATGCGTATGGCTTTGAAGAGGGTGGGTGGTTCGGAAAAGATTCTGGAACACCTAGCGAACTATTAGAACGAGGTATCGTTAGAAAGAATGAAGGAAAAATTCCTCTATTTCGTGGTAGAAGTGGTATACATGGAATTAATCCTAGTTTAGAAACTTGGCAGGAAGAAGGAGGTCTATCTGGGAGACGTGATAAAAGTTTATATGAGTTTAGAAGTGAACAGCAAGGATTAAAGATGTATCAGATGCCTGAGAGGCTTCCTGAATCATTCTTTAAATTAAATCCTGGTATATTTCCTGAAGGTACTAAGCCTGGACAAATTATAGAACACGATGTTGATGATATACAGTTTCAACAATTATCTGTATTACAGCAGATATTGATGGGTATTTCATCTCCTGCCGAAGCAAGCGATACTTTCCCAGGTCTTACAGGTTATGGAGTTGAAAGTATTCAAGGTCCTTATAGTCCTAGATATATAGATGAAAACCTAACTGGAGGTGGATCACTAGATAATTTAAATGAATTATCAGAAACTTTAGGGGAGCATTTGTCTGCATTATCTACAAATCCTTCAGCTTTTGATAATTTTGGTCCTGGTGAAGCTTATCGCCATATGATGGCAGCGGGTACAATGTCAGATAGATATCATCCCTGGATAGCGCGTACTTTAGGTGGTTTAAATGAAGTCGGAGATATTGGGGGTTCTGGATTCTCTACAAATGATCTTGCATTAAATGAACTAGGAATTGCTATACAAGAAAATACTACTTCTATCGTTGCATTACATAATAAAATATTAGATCTTATTAGTGCTTCAGCTTTCCAAAATTCGGGTGATCCTGTAACATTTAGTGATAGGATGAGATATCGAGAAGGTGGAGCTGATGTACAAGCCATTATTAAAGAATTTAGAGCTATATGGACTCCTCAACTAGAGAAGTTAGAACAAGGAATTATTACAGAATTACCTTCAAGAGAGAAAGCTGAGCGAGCTTATGAAGCTATGCTTAAAGGAGCTACTCCTGGATCATTCTTTGTTCATGATATAAAAACTGAAAATGCTGTAAAAAATAGTGATGGAACTAATACTAAAATAATTAGAGAATCAATGGTTAATGACCTTAATATTAAAGATGATGTTAAAGGAACCTTAAAATCTGGATTCGGAGATGTTATTAGAAATGGACATATAGATGCAGAAAATCTTGCATCAAGTTTTCTAGGTAGTATGGCGAGTAAGGCGGCAACTAAAGCAACTGATTTCGTTTTTGCTGGTCTAGAAGAATTATTTTTTGCAAAAGGCGGTATAGCTGAAGGGGGCTTTAGAGCCTTCGCATCAGGAGGTACTGTTAGTCGCCCTACTCTTGGATTAGTTGGAGAAGGAAAGTATAATGAAGCGGTAGTACCTCTTCCTGATGGTAAGTCTATTCCAGTAATAGGTAATGCTGGAGGAGGGGATAATACTAATAATATTACTATTAATGTTAATGTAGATCAAGACGGAAATGCCCAAACTGAAACAAAACAAGAAGGTGGCGGTATGGATGGAGAAGCTGCTCAGCAATTAGGTTATATGGTTTCTCAAGCTGTACAAGCTGAGTTAGTAGAACAACAAAGACCTGGAGGAATATTAAGTAGATATGGCTAATTTTAATACAGATGTAAACATTACTCCTGATAGAGGTCTTAAATCATCTCAAAAACCTCGTACGTTTGTTGCAAATTACGGTGATGGATACCAGCAGCGAGTAGCTGCTGGTATCAATAATATACCAGAAGAATGGACATTAACTTGGAAAAATAGAGCATCCGCAGAGGCAAACAAAATTATTAAATTCTTAGAAGATTTAAATGGAACTAGTTCGTTTGATTGGTACCCGCCAGGATATGATATAGGAAGCACAACAACTAGTGCAGCTACTAATAAATTAATAGATACAAGTCAGTATTTTACTAAAAGATATTTAAATGCAACTGTTACAGATTCAGCATCAAATACTGCAGTTATTAATGCGATTGATAGTGCTACACAATTAACACTATCTGCAGATATAATGGCAAGTGGAGAAACTTATACGATTTATCCTTATCTTAAGTTTATTTGTTCAAGCTGGGATATAACTGAACCCGTACAGGGTTTTAGAACAGTATCCGCTAAATTTACTAGAGTATTCGAACCATAGGAATCATAATATGTCAGATAAAATCTCAAGCGATATAGTTACGTTAGATCCAGGAGCAATTGTAACATTGTTTGAAATGGATCTATCTACGGGTACTGCACCAAATACTACTGATATATTAAGATGGCACTCGGGTACTAATGAGCAACTGCAAGAAGTTGTTTGGCAAGGCAATCAATATGCCCCGTTTCCTGTTCAAGCTGAAGGGTTTGAATTTTCTGGACAAGGTGCAATTCCTAGACCTACTTTAACAGTTGCTAATATTACTTCTGTACTTACAGCTCTAATCTCTAGTTATGACGATTTAGTAGGAGCTAAAGTAACTAGAAAAAGGACTTTCGCTAAGTATTTAGATGCTTATTGTTATGTAGGCGGACAAGCTGTAGGAGGTACTTGTAGTAGCGAATCTGGAGGAACTCCATATAGTTCAAGCAAAGCCGATTGTTTAGATTCAACAAAAAATGGATCTGCAGGTACTTGGACTGATTATAATTCCACCAGTTGTAATACTGCAGGTGGAACATGGTATGCAAACTCTATAGAAGATGATACAGCACATTTCTCAGATGAAATCTGGTATGTAGATAGAAAATCAGTAGAAACTAATACACATATTCAATTTGAATTAACTGCAGCACACGATATTCAAGGCATTAAACTTCCTTCAAGAAGTATTATTGCTAATACTTGTGTTTGGTTATATAAAGGTTCAGAGTGTGGATATACTGGAAGTAGTTATTGGGATATTAATAATAATTCAGTAGGTAGTTCCGCTGATGACGTTTGCGCTAAAACCTTTACGGCTTGTGAACTTCGATTCCCGGAACCGAATGAAACTCCATATGGAGGATTCCCTGGAGCTGGTATTAATATGGGCACTGTACGATGAAAGACTCTACTTTAGAGAAGTTCAGAGAACATACAATAGATGAATTTCCTAAAGAAGCTTGCGGTTTTGTACTTAATATAAAGGGTAAAGAAGTTTACTTTAAAGCAAAAAATATCGCTCCAACTGCAGAAGAACATTTTATAATAGATCCTATTAGTTACGCAGATGCAGAGGATACCGGCGATATAGTAGCTATCTGCCATTCTCATCCTAATCAAGGACCAGAACCTTCACAAGCAGACTTAGTTGCATGTGAAGCCTCAAAGAAACCTTGGTATATTCTTAGTTGGAATGGAAATAAGCTACATTACTGGGAACCTACTAATTATAAAGCCCCTTTAGTTGGCAGACAGTTTTCTTATGGAGTACTTGACTGTTGCACTTTAGTAAAAGATTATTATAAAGAAAACCTTGATATTAACTTCGAATGTTATCAAGGAGAAGTAGAATGGTGGGATAAAGGAGAGAATAGATACTTAGATAATTATAAAGAACAAGGTTTTATAATTGTTACTGATGATCTAAGGTTACATGATGTATTTCTTATTCAATTAGTTTCTCCAGTTCCTAATCATGCAGCTATTTATATTGGAGATGATAAAATTCTTCATCATGTTCAAGGTAGAATGTCCAATAGAGAGATATATGGTGGATATTGGAGAAAGTATACTACACATCGTTTAAGGCACAAATCACTATGTTGAAAAAAATAAAATTATATGGCGAATTAGGTGATAAATTCGGAAAAGAATGGAATTTGGATATTAATTCCCCTTCAGAAGCTATAAGAGCATTAGACGTAAATAATAGAGATTTTAGATCCTACATGGTTAATTCTGAAAAGAATGGTATAGCTTATAAAATCATTGTAGGTAAAAGTTATTTAGAAGAAAAAGAAGAACTATATTATCCTTCTGGTAAACAAGAAATAAAAATAATTCCAGTAGTAATTGGAGCAAAAAAATCTGGGTTAGGTATGATTATATTTGGGGGAGTACTACTTATGGCTCCTTATATGGCACCAAGTTTATTTGGAGCAACATCCACTTATGGAGCTGCAGCTACTGCCTCTGGTGTAGCCTCAGCAACTGGAGGAACTGCAATAGGAACTAGTGTTTTTTCAGGTATGGGAGCTTTTATGGCAAAAGCCTCTATGAAACTAGGACTAGCATTAATACTCAATGGAGTAGCCTCTCTATTAGCCCCAACTCCTAAAACTACCGAAAGGCCAGAAGATCATCCTAGTTATGCTTTTGATGGAGCAGCGAATACTACAAGACAAGGCGTACCTATTCCTATATGCTATGGACAACTTATTGTTGGAGGAGCCGTCATAAGTTCCGGAATTGAACCAGAGGATTATACACCAGAATGAAAGATTTAGAACTTATTAGAGGTGCTGGTGGTGGGGGAAAAGGTGGTGGTGGAGGCCGCCCTGCAGAAGAAGATCCTAATACACTTTTCTCAGCTGCTAAAGCTCGAATTATTGATTTAATATCAGAAGGAGAAGTTGTAGGACTTATTAATGCAGAAAAATCTATATTTGTAGATGAGACTCCTCTACAAAATGATGCTGGTGACGATAATTTTGAAGACGTTTCTTATCAAACACGAGTAGGAACTAATGCCCAGACTTATATTAGTGGATTTGCAGGAGTAGAAACTGAAGTCCCCGTAAATATAGAAGTAAAAATAGATGCTCCAGGTGACCATGTAGAAACCATAATTACAAGTAATATAGATGCTATAAGAGTACTTATATATACTCCTGGACTTACTAAACAAGATAAAGATACAGGAGATATGCATGGCTCTTCTTTTTCTTTTAAATTTTATATTGAAAAAAATAATGATGGAACCTGGCTAGAAGTTCTTAATAAAACATTTAGTGGTAAATGTACTAGTAGATACGAAAAGGCTTATAGAGTAGATATACCTGCAAGTTGGAAATCATCTGGTTTTACACAAATTGCAGTAAAAATGGAAAGAATTACAGCGGATGCATCGGATACCTCAATTAATAATAAGTCTTTTTGGGGTAGTTATACAAAAATTATAGATAATAAGCTAAGATATCCTAATAGTGCATTAGTTGCTATGCAAATAGATGCTCGACAATTTAATTCCATACCTAAAAGAGCCTATGAGATAAAAGGAGTTAAAGTAAAAATTCCTAGTAATTATACAGCATACTATCAAGGTTCTTGTAGTAAGTCTGGATATAGAAGAAAAGATAGATGTACACAAGCAGGAGGTACTTGGAATGGTACAGCTGTTGGTGGTAATCTATATAATGGATCATGGGATGGAACTTTTATAACTGGTTGGACTTGCAACCCTGCCTGGATTTTTTATGATTTATGCACTGATGAGCGTTACGGTTTAGGAAAGTGGTTAACAGAGAATCAATTAGATAAATGGTCTTTATATGAGATTGCTAAATACTGTGATGCCGTAGATAATAGTGGAAATTTTGTTGGAGTAGATGATGGCTGGGGTAATAAAGAAGCTAGATTTGCCTGTAATTTATACCTTCAAGGATCTGAAGAAGCTTATAAAGTTTTAAATGATATTGCCTCTGTTTTTCGAGGTATGTTATATTGGCAACAAGGACAAGTTACTGCAGTACAGGATGCTCCAAAAGATCCAGTAATGACCTTTAGTGATGCAAATGTTATTGGTGGAAACTTTACTTATGAAGGTACTTCTCGTAAACAAAGACACAATGTTGCTCATGTTACTTGGAATAATCCCGAAGACTTTTATAGACAAAACGTTGAATATGTAGAAGATGCAGATGGAATAATTGCTGCTAATAATCAAATTATTTCAACAGATATTACTGCAATAGGTTGCACATCTCAAGGTCAAGCTCGTAGAGTTGGAAAATGGCTTCTTTATACAGAAAAGTATGAAACAGAAATAGTCACTTTCAATACAGGATTAGATGGAGCTTTAGTAAGACCTGGCGATATAGTAAAAATAGCAGATTCACATAGAGCTGGTATTAGATATGGAGGTAG
>JACKQG010002181.1_pt1 | contig 25959 bp, 32 predicted proteins | sample 8237621 | NCBI WGS metagenome assembly JACKQG01 (sample SAMN15677084, study PRJNA649215) | marine metagenome | biome: marine; feature: Black Sea; material: saline water; isolation source: suspended particulate matter (SPM) from the Black Sea western gyre | collected 2013-06-09/2013-06-10 | depth... | reverse complement strand
TACCTTTTGATAATAGATTTAATACTTTTTGTTTCTTAGTTAGCTTTCTAGCCATATTATAAACTCCTCAGTTTTTTTTGGTACCGTTAGTTATCCCTCAATACGAGGCACCATAGTATTGAGTTCTTTTTTTACTTGTTGAGTATATTATACACTAGTTGAAGAAATTTGTCAAGCGATTAAACAACATTTAAACTTTCTTGTTCATATCTATCAAGTCTATTTTTTGTTATTTGAGGCGACTCATTAAAGAGCATACTATTTCTAAATTCTTCAATAGTGTTTCCGCCCATTAGTGTATTCCATTTTCTGTAAACTAAAGTATTGGCGTCTTTAGATGTTTCAGCTCCAGCTGCAATACCCATAGACCTTGGCACATCCGTATGTCCATAATCCATATCTTCTAACTTACAAAATGAACCATCAATGGCACATTTGAAGCCTTGATTAACCCACATTTCATTTCTATCAGAATCGTTTGGACTAGTTTTCGGAGTAACTATTATGCCATTTTCATGAAGTTTATCTAAACGAATAAACTCAAATTCATTCATATCATCGCCAAAGACTTCTTTAAATAATTTAGAACCATCTTTTGCAATGTTCAAACTCTGAAATTGATAATCAAAATTAGAAGCTCTTGTAAACGAAAGTAGTAGTTTGTAGGCAGTATCTTGCTTAGTGTCGTCAGAATTAGCCTTATAATTACTAAATGATAATTTATTAGACTTCTTCTGAAGTTCAGAAAATACTTTCATAAGAAAAGTACCAAATTTATTATTATCTATTTTAATATTATTAGTTCCATACTTTACCTTTAACTGGTGTAAAATAGTGAATATAAATTTTAGGTGAGAATAAGTTATCTTATCTTTACCCCCAGCGCCATTATAATTACTACATATCATATGAAGGTCATCTAATAATTTATCCATACTTTTTATTCTTGATATAGATTTAGAATCTCCTTGAGAGTTTTCTGTTTTCCATAATTCACTCTCCTCATGAAATTTGTGATTTATGGTCTCCCAACTATAACTGCCGCCTACATCCTTTTGAAGTAAAGAAATTGGTTTATTCTTCTCATCAATTAGTGATGTTTGCCAGAACATAAGTTGCGACATAATAAATTGAAATCTCAACCTAGAATCTGCTTCTTGAATAGTAAGTCCATAGTCAAACACTTTTCCTTTCTTGTTAGCAGTTTTAAATAATAAGTGTTGACTATAATTTGTTTTAAGGTCATCATTCAAAACTCTTGAGGTTTCTCTAATATAAGGACTAACTTCTAAATCCATAGAATTGAATTGTTCTATATCATTAAGACTAGACATTTTATTTTGCCAGTTAAAAACAATACCGGCTTCAAAATCAGTTAAGTCAGTACCATAAATTGTTAGTGATAGTTTATGATTTAGAACATGTGTTTTTACTTCTTCAGGAAGTTCACGCCAAAATTTGCCTCCTATATTATAAGTTTTGCCATCTAATATAAGTTCGTCAAGTAATTGTGATGTTTGCCATTCATTTTCAAAAAACTCTTTGCAAGCTCGTGTTCGGTGCCCGCCGTCTATACATTCTTTTTGAACAGCTTTCGACTTGCCATTTTCTCGAACTTCATATTCTGGAACTTCTCGCAAAGTCAAACCACCAAAACTTACATTCCAAAGTAAGTAATTAATAATTGATTGCTTCTTATCCATATCTTCGACATCTGGTCGTTGTCTCCTTGGATTAATATAAACATTTAGTTCTTGTGCTTGTGTAACGCCATTGCCGATAAAATAATCTTTTACGGTAACGGAGTTAACATTAAATGATTTTGATATTAGGGGTGTTGCTGGGACTATACTAGCCATATTTTTCTCCTGTAAAGGTTAAGTTTTCTCATTAAAGAGTTAATTTTGTTGCCGATAAAACATTCCTCAATACAAGGCAACAATAGTATTGAGTTTTTTTACTTGTTAAGTACATTATACACTAATTCGTTTTGTTTGTCAAGCATCTAATGTAAAAAAGAGAAGGTGGAGGATGACCACCTTCTCGGGTCTTACTACATTATGATTCGATACATTTAGTAATTAACATTACCGTCCTCAGTATCATCGGATTCTTCTTCGACAACGAAATCATCATTCAACCAAGATGAAACATCTTCGCCGCCGTCAATCTTAGTATATAAATCTAAGAATGAAGTCTTAGTATCTAAGTCAAATCGGTTAGTACACATCTCAATTGCCTTCATTTTGTTTTTGAAGATTGAGAATGCCTCAACAATATGAACTAGTCGGCGAGTTGAGATTAGTTCGTCAACGCCGCCTTCGTAGTAAGTCTTACGAATTATGTCTGCCCAAGTAACAAGTGATTTTGCAAACTCATTGTCAACAACAGAAGTAAGTTTTTTGTCAGACATAACATTCAATAAGATTTTTTCTTCAATCTTATTAGTTGGGTAAGCCTGTTCTATAGTGATTGGGAATCGTTCAAGAAACGCCTCGTTCAGAATGTTAGTGCCGATAAACTTGCCATCATCAGAGCCTTGACCCTTAGTGTTAGCAGTAGCAATCACATTGAAACCTTTTGCAGGTTTGATAAACTGATTAATCTTTTTAAGAAAGACGCCGTTGCCTTCAAGTATAGGTTGTAGACACATAATCTTGTTAGAAGCAAGGTCAATTTCGTCAAGTAATAATAACGCACCTCGTTTCATTGCTTCTATTACTGGACCATCTTGCCAGACAGTCTGCCCGTCTTGTAGTCTGTAACCACCAAGCAAATCATCTTCGTCTGTTTCGATTGTAACATTAACTCGAATACATTCACGATTCGCAGCAGCACATGCCTGAGATACATTCATAGTCTTGCCGTTGCCAGAAAGACCAGTAACGAATATTGGGTAGAACGCCTTAGACGAAACAATCTTTTTGATGTCTTTGAAATATCCCCAAGGAACAAAAACTGGGTCTTTGTCAGGAACAATATTGCCAATTAGACTTGAAACAACAAACGCAGCCTTACTAACAATTTCGTTTACAGGTTTTTCGTCAACTAAAGGAACCTCAGTTAGTGATGGTGAGAAATCATTACCAGCAATTGGTAGTGAATAAACACCACGGGAAACTTTATACTTGTCATTTTTTAACCAAGATGGATTTGATATTTCGCCAGACTTGACAAAATCATTTATCTCTGAACGAGAGATTTCAGTACGACCGTACTTTTTATATAGTGCCTCGACTTGGGCAGTTTGTAACTCATTTAATGTATTCATATTTATCCTTTTCATAATGTAATTAAAATGTTTCTCATAAACTCAATGTTTATATGTATATTATACTCTATATATGGCATATTGTCAAGCATTATTCCACTTATTTGGTGTCGAAATATTCAACTTAGGTTGAATTGAATTCAACTTAATAATCTTCATCTTCTCTTTCACCAAATGATTTAACCATATTCATAATATGCTCTTGTACTGTCAATAAAGACGGCAGTTTATAACATGCTCGTCCGTATCGAAAAAGCGTGTTCTTCATTAACCAAGCAGGTTTTTTAATACCATACTTGGCTTGTAGAATTGTAATATCTTTTCTAGTAATTTTATTAACAAATCCGTTATCATTTGCCAACTTAACAAACTTTTCTTGATGTCGGGTCATTTTGTAATCTTCGTAGTTTTCCATATTAAGCAACCTGTGTAATAAATTTGTTAAGAACAACACGACTTGATTTGTTAGATTTCAAAGTAGAAGCAAATAGTCGTTTGATTTCGCCTTTCTTAGCGCCTTCAGAAGGTGTTGCCATTTCAGTATCAGCAACATTCATATTGCCACCAGCAAGAAGATAAAGTTCATCATAACCAGTATTGTCAGAAACAACTAAACATTTGTTTTTTCTGAATTCTGCCTTGACTTTTTTTCTATCAAAACATTTGATACCACGACCATAGAAATCTTCTTGAGGGAAATATCTGTTAAGAGTGCCGTTACTAATTGTAGTTTTATTGTCAACGAAGAAACCAAGAACTTTACAACCAGTTCTTACTTTCAAAACTTTTAACAAAGCATCAGTAAGGTTACGCCTTGCACTACCAACTGGGAGTGTTTTTTTAGTAAGTCTATCAGTCAGAAGAATATTGGCATTATAAGGAGTTAGTTTGAACTTGAAATCGCCGCCCAATCGCCTAGACATCCAAGAATCAGATTCAGTTTTATCATCATCATTCATTGAAATAATTCTTTCGCCACCATCAGAAGCACCATCAGTCAAAAACACAGTATTCATTTTATCAATGTTATACTTTTTCTGAAATGCAGGAACCAGTTTCATTGCAGCCATAATTGTATCGTTTAATGGAGTAGATGAAAGTTGATAACCTCTTGGCACAGAAAATAAATCATCTTTCCATTGTTCTGCCTTTGCAGCTTCATAGTCATAGTTTTTGCCACGATATCCGTAACGGTCATAACCATATTTCGTTGAAAGCCAATGTAAGTTAATCATACCTTCTTCGTATTCTTTTGCAGTCATTTTTGAAGATATCAGATTAAATAATACCATACTAGAATCAATTGTCATATCGCCATCTTTGTAATTTGGTTGAGGATTAGTTCTGTGATAATCTAAACCATCTTCGCCTTTCTGAGATTCATACCAAGAGTTGTTACTGAAAGCATAAACTTCAAAAGGTATTTGAACTTTTCTACAAAACATAGTTAGGTTCATTAACTGTTTGATAGTCGGTGCAATCTTGTCGTGCATAGAACCAGACCAATCGATAAACATCATCAACCCGTGGTTCTTGCCATCAGGAGTAACAGTCAATCTTTTGAAAATATCATCATTGTATTTGTAACTGTGTAATTTAAGTGGGTCAACAACGCCAGAGTTTGATTGCATTGCACGACTATGAGCAGTCGCAGCCTTCTTTAACTCAAACTCTTTGACCATATAACCAACTGCCTTAGACTGGTCTTTTGCAAATATTTTATAATCAGCAACTAGACTTGACCACGATTCTCTGTAAGTCTTAGCATAATAATCATTTCTACTCATTTCGTTAATACGACTACTTTTGAAATCACTTGAAACTTTTTTGTAGTCAACAACATATTCAGCAAGGTTAGTAAATTCGTGAACATGATAGTAAGCATTATCTCTACATCTTTCGTCAACTAAATCAGTTTGAGAATCTGACCAAGCAGCATCAGTTTCAGACTCAGGAACAAAATCGCCAGGAGCATGACTATCGTTAAATTTATCAGACTGGTCGCCAGAATCAGTATCGCCAGAATCAGAATTGCCTTCACCATCTTCGCCATCTTCATCACTATCTTCGCCGTCTTTGTTTGAGAACGGTGATTTGTTTTTAGACTTATCATCAGATTCGTCGCCGTTGTCGCCACTTTCGTCGCCGTCGCTGTCGTCAACGGCATCAGCATCATCGCCTTCGCCGAACTCAAAATCGTGGTCGTCAAGAGATTTAGTTTCAGATTCGTTCTTACAATAATCTGCCAAGTCAGCAGCAAGAGCTACAACATCATCAAACGATTCAACATTTGACATTCGTTCAACAAACTCAAATTCAATGGCGCCATCAAACTCAATGTCAGATTCAACATGACTCATTTTGAAATGCATGTTTAGTCGGTCAATCAATAACATTGCATTGACATCTTTATCTTTAGTTTTGAAAAAATCGTTGTTGATTAAATCTCTGTAACCTTTAATGAAAGATTGAGATAACCCAGGATATTTTCTTTTAATTAGTTTTTCTATTCGAGCATCTTCAACAATGTTCAAGTAAGAATGAGGTGCAACTTTAGAGTCAACAGCCGCAACCCACTCATCTCGAGGAGTATAAAGTGCATGACCAATTTCATGTGCAAGAAGCATATCGAGAATATCGTTATTCATTTCTTTCCAGATAGGAACAACAAGAAGTCGATTGCCTAAATCAAAATAGGCAGTTTCAACTTTTCTATGTTCGACTGTAATGTTTTCAGTAGCAAGTAATTTTGCAAGATTTGATTTTGCTTCTTTATTAATTTTCATTTTGTTTCTCACTTTATTCATAATATATAGCCATTATAACAGATTTCGGAACAATGTCAAGCGTTATTCCGTTTAATTGGATGGAATAATTACCCGACATGAGATAAACAATGCATGCCTTCAGACATTTCAGAGATGTATCCATTAAGAATTGAATCTTCAAATTCTTTGTCATTCATTTTGCGTTCTGAAAGCATCATGTTCTGTTTCCAAAACAATGCAACATCTTCAAGGCCGCCTGAAATAAACTGCGAATGATACCACCAACCATCTGCATAGTAATCAAACTCAAGAGTAGCACAACCTTTCCAGTCGCCATCATGAGGTACAAAAACCCATGTTAGGTCTTGTTCAATATGTTTACCAAGTATGACTCTATCATCTTGATATCTAATTTCTACTTCGTTTAATTTTGGTTCTTTGTTTTTCATATCTTTTTTATCCTTTTTCATCATAATATAAGGCCATTATACAGTAAAAAGGGGGGTCTGTGTAAGAACTTATGGTGCCAGTACCCCACTATTTGGAGTGGAACTGGCACCATAGGGTGGAAACTCTTATAAATATTAATGATACGCCCATTAAGGGGTATCATTTTTTAAAACTTGCTTAATAAAAGGAGAAACAATATGGTTAATAGAACCTTATCTATATGGAACGAACTACGCCCATTTCAAGTGGGATTCGACAACGCTTTTGAACGCTTTAACACTCAGTTAGAACACACTCAAGGCTCAAACTTCCCACCCTACAACATCAAAAAACTTAATGATTTCAATTGGACTATTGAGATGGCGCTTGCCGGTTTCAATAAGAAAGATATCGAAGTATTATACTCTGATAATCAATTGACAATTAAATCAATCTTTGAAAAAGATGAAGATGATGCGGAAGATACAACAACTATTCACAGAGGCATTTCAAAACGACAATTCAAAAAGTCATTTACGCTTGCTGATGAAGTAGTCATTAATGGTGCTGAACTGAAAGATGGTATGTTGATTGTCGATTTAGAAAAAATCGTTCCCGAGGAGAAAAAACCTCGTACAATTAAAATCTCTTAGTTGTAATTATATAAGGCGAACTCTAGGGTTCGCCGTCTACTTTTTAAAGATAAAAGTAGGTTCAAACTTCTTTCCTGGGATTTGAGGCCTAACATATTCACCCATATATCTTTGTTTCTGTTTCGGTTCTGTTAATTCGCCCTCTAAGTTCATGACAGCAGGTTTGCCTTGTTGAGTACTTAATGATAACCACCAAGTATCGACATGTTCAAATCCCACTTCTTTTGCAAGTGATACTGTATCTTCTTCAAATGTTTTATACTGTTTTGTATTTGCGACATTGAGTGCAAGAAACTTACCCGTTTTAAGACCATGGTGTGCGTTAGCAATAGTCTTTTTTAAGAAGTGTTCTTTCCACATTTCAGATGTATCAAACTTAATACTTGACTGTTCAGGTTCATCGCCGTATGCTTCCCAACCAAAGTATGGTGGACTTGTCATTACAAAATCTAAACTTTCTTCTGGCGGTACATAAGTTTCACTACCCTCTCTGCGAAGTTCATATCTCTTATTTGCATGGCCGTAGTTATCTCTGATTTTTTCTAATCCTTCGTATGTCGGAATGCATGGGTCTGTGCCGATATAGTTCACGCCAGCTGCAATTGCACCCAGTAATCGACCACCATAACCCATACTTGGGTCCCAAACTGTGCCTGCCGTAGTTCCTTCTAATGGACTATCTTTATCTACAAATACATCATAGAGAGCGGCAGCTGCTGTAGGTCTAAAATTTGAAACCATCTGTGTGCCTGTAACTCGTCTTAACATCAATCTCATAAGAGAGTCTGTAAATTTGTGAGGAAGTGTCTTTGGGAAAAATTGGCCATTCAGTAATTTAGAAATGCCGTGTTTTAGTTTTACTTCATCATTCCATATGTCCATAGGAGTAAGCATCTTACCACATTGAATACCCCATGCGTGTTCCATAAAAGACCATGCAAGACTTTGTCCGTGTTGTGTTTGTCCTATTACTTTTGTTCTTCTATCAACAAGAACATCTCGTTTATAATTTATGAGTTGTTCAAATCTTTGATTACGCCAAGCATTATCAGTAGAATAATATGGAAAACCTTTCTCTTTCCATTCGTCATAGACTTGTTGTATTAATTCATCACTTGCACTCATAAAACTTCCTTTACATTATCATACATATACACATCACCAGGCAAGGCATCTTTAACTCCGCCTTTTGACCATGATGTAAAACCAACTAAATCCATGCCATTCTTTTCATAGAATTTCTTTGCAACTAAATTATCATTTCTTACACTCAAAAATACTCGTCTGTTGGTCCAATTAAAAAAGTTCTGAAGTGTTTGACTTGCAGTACCTTTATTCTTGGATGCAATTTGGTGTAACACACAATCACCTTGTTGTGCTGTGGTTGTTCCTATTCTTTGTTTGCGTTTGTAATAGTTGTATGTGATAATGACATCATTATCTAGTATAAGATTGCCACTAGCAATCATTCTTTTGATATAATCTTGTCGAATATGTGGGAACCACTCCTTATGTTGATTAAATATGTCTTTAACGACATCAAAATCTGTTTCTTTGGCATGTATCATATATGTACTATTATATTATAAAAGTCGTGCCTTGTCAAGCCACCATCGTCCTAAGACTATCATTGACATAACAATCGACTACGAGGTGTATTCTGTCTACTTCAGACATGTTTCTAACTGCGTGAGGTTTCGTAACATCCATATAATAATAATGACCTGTCTTTAAGTTATACTCATAAGCAACTTTAGCTCTTGGGCTTTCATATAAAGAAAATACAACATCATCATTTGTTCTGATTGGTATATGAATTCTCATAATCTGCCCATCATCAAACCCTAAATCTTTATCAATCTTATCACTATGTCTACCGATAATCTTACCAGCCTCTAATTTCATAAAACGAACTCGTTCATATTTACACGGCAAATTTTCTAAAATCTTAAACACAGGATTAAGAGGGGTTGCTTCGTGTAGGTTTGTCCATTGTAATTTTTCATCAATCTTTACTGAACTTTTTAACACACCTGGTTTTAATATGTCTGTTATTTTAGGTCCGTACCCGTATAAAGATATAGCAGTCCAATCACTACCCTTTGTGTATTTTGTTTTAACTTTAGTAAAATCAAGGTTATCAAGAAATTCAGCAGCCTCTGTTAAATTTTCTGTACAGGGTTCTAGTGTGAGTTCTTTCAGTATTGGTCTAATCATAATTCATATCCTATTTCATTTATTTTACAATTGTTACTTCTCCGTTTGTTTCTATCCAAACTTTTGCACCACATGACAATGGCTTATCTGGACTGTATACTACTTTAGAATCGCCTTTAATAATAACTTCGTGTGCATAGTTATTACTCTTAGATGTCTTACAAGTTAATACAGGTTCTCTTTCACCTGTTTTAGCGTTCCGTTTAATAATGTGCTGATTGACATGTATTCTAGTTTTCATTTAGGTGATAATCTGTAGTCCCTTTTGTCTTTTCTGTAACTCTTTAATCATTTTTGCTTTTACTTTTTCAGCTCGTTCTAGTTTTAACTTACTAACGAGGTCGGTGAAAACATATCCGTTCATGTGTTCGTTCTCATGTTGGAATATTCTTGATGACATACCATGTAATGTTTCTTCTACTTCTTCACTATTCTCATTCGTGTATCTTACAGACACCCACTTAGGTCGTTTGATAGCCAAGAATAGAAATGGAAAAGATAAACAACCTTCTTTTAACATTACGGCTTCTTCACTCACATCATTGACTAGAGGATTAAAAACATATCGAACTTTACCATCTTCAACTTGTGGGTGTCCGCCCATGACAAACATACGATATGGTAGTCCAACTTGATTTGCAGAAAGACCAAGACCGCCATACTTTACCATGTTGTCATACATAACTTTACACAATGCCTTTCTATCTTCAAACTCAAAGTTTTCTAAAGTGTCGTCCATGAAAGGAGCAATCTGCATTAACAATCTTGGGTCACTTGGTGGTATTAAAGGAAAGACTCGTTTCTCTTTCTTATTGATTACTTGATTACCAAGGTCAAGTGGTTCTATTATTTCAGCATCTTCTACTGTTCTGTTAACGCCGTCAAGAATAGGTGTCTTACCACTCTGTATGTTTTCTAAGTGTTGAACAGCCGCCTCAATGTTTTCTGTTGTTAGTTTGTTTGCCATTATTCTGCCATCCTTAAATATTTTTCAAATTGTTCTTTGTTTTTTTCATATACACCTAAACTCAAATTACACGCCACACACAATGCGCCCCTATTATCCCACAGCCATTCTAGTAAAATTTTTATACTTCTCGAACTTGAGTATGGCAGGGAACTTGTCGATTAAAGTATCCCCTTTGTGAGATATTACGAATACATTTTCTTTATTCATTGTATGATATAATATTCTCATAAACTCGTCAGTACCAGATGTATCTAGCGAACTGTCAAATATTTCATCTAGTATTAATAGATTTGTATTTGTTGAGTTCTTCAATTTAGCAATCTCACGCCAAGTGAATAGTATTGCCAAATCAATTCTTAGTTTTTCGCCCTCACTAAAAGAGTGATATTGAAAATCATCTCGGTGCCTTGATTTAATTGTTTCATTAAACTCCTCATCAAGACTAAAATTAACAAAGAAGTCCATGTCTGCTAAGTTTTTATTGATATACTGATTCATTATTGGTAGATATTGTTTAATAATCTTGGTCTTAATACCAGTATCTTGCATCAAATGTCTAGCAGTATCTATGTATAATTTTTCTTCTTTATGTTTTAATTTGTTTTTACCTGCCTCTGTTAGTTGCTCTTGTAGTTGATTTAATTCGCCTGTTGCAACGCCTGTTGAAAACTTCTCGTCTGATAGGTCATCTATTTCTTTTTGTATCTTAGATTTGTATTTGTCGATTTCAGTTATAGAAGTTTCGTAGCGATTAATGAGTAGTTCTTTTTCTCTTATCGCAACAACAGTTTCATTAATCTTGTCTAATTTTTTCTGTGATGTTCTGATTGCATTGTCAATCTGTTCCATACCAAGTTCAAGTTCTATAACTTTAGCTTCTTTCACAACTATCGTTGCCTTCTTAAATGCCTCATCTATTGACTGTTGACAGGTAGGACAATCGTCATGTGATTGAAAAAACTTTAACTCTTTTTTGTGTTTGATACAAGTGTTCTCTAACTTTGCTTCCATACTCGTTAGTTTACCATGTTTATCTTTTACTTTTGTTTGGTCAAGTATCTCTGTTTGTAAGTCTGTAATCTCTCGCCTGACACGAGCAATATCTTCTTTATAGTTTTCTATATCTGTTTCTGAGGTGGTAATGGCAACTTTTTTTAAATTAACAGTATCTTTATTAGTGTTACTGATATCATCTATATGTTTCTGTTGTGTGTCTATCTTACCATCTAATAATTGAAAATCAAAATCAGCCTGTTTGATTGTTTCGTCTTGTGCCTTTGCCTTTTCTCTAAACATTAGATTGAGCTTAGAAAAGATTTCAATGTCAAGGATTTCTTCTACAACTTCTCGTCTGTGTCTGGCACGAAGTTGCATAAAAGGAACAAACGAAGCATTGCCCAATATCACAACTTGTGTGAATGACCTAAAGTTTAGTTTGAGAATGTGTTGTTCTAAATGTTTTTGATAATCTCTAACAGCGGCATCTTGATTTAACATATTACCATCACACCAAATCTCAAAGATATTAGGTTTAATGCCTCGTATAATCTTATATTGTTTTTTACCAATCTGAAATTCTACTTCAACAATACAATCTTTCTCATTAATTGTGTTGACGAGTTGGTCTTTCTTAACAGCACGAAATGGTTTTGCAAACAAACCAAAACACATAGCATCTAACATAGTAGATTTACCAGCGCCGTTATTACCAACAACTAATGTTGTGGGCGCCTCATTTAAATTAATCTCTATAAATTGTTGGCCTGTTGATAGGAAATTCTTATATCTTAACTTCTTAAATATTACCATGGTTTAATAGCATCCGTATCTTGTGCTTCAATGTACATTTCTTTAATCATCACTTTCAATCTATCTTTATCTAAGTCAACTTTTAATTGGTCGACATAGTTGTTTACTAAGTTCATTGTATCTTCAGCGCCGTCAACAACATCATCACTTACACTAGCCGCAGATAGGTCGGAATAATCTTCTAGTATTTTTAGTTCGTGTACAGATATATCATTATACAGTCTTTCAAGCAATCTGTCAAACATTTCATTGTCTTTTTTATTGACAACAACCAACTTCACATACTTTTGATTGTATTCTGTAATATCAATCTTGTCATAATTTGTTAGTACATCATCATAATGCAGTTTGATAAACATAGTATTTGGATTAGGCACAAACTCTACATCTCTTGTTTCAGTATCAAAAACATGAAATCCTTTCTGATTCTTATAGTCTGACCATGTGATTTCGTATTGATTGCCTAGATAGTACACTTGACCGTCATCATTCTTGTGATGAAAATGACCACTATATGTTCTCTCAAAACGACTTACGATACTCTTGTCGTGTCCGTGCGTTTGTTTCATGGCGTCATTCATACTAAAACCATTCAAATCAAAATGCCCCATACAGACATCTGCTTCAGCCGTTCTTAACATTTCAATTGAGTCGGCTTCGTTCTCTGGATTAATCCAAGGCATCATCAGTAACTTTGTACCATCAAAGTCTACAACTTTTGCTTCTTCATATATCCAAGGCTCATTTACGCCGTCTGCACTTGTGCATAATTCTTTTATGGCGTTTACTTTGTTTGTGTTTCGATAGTAGATATCGTGATTGCCGATAATGACATGAGTGTCTATTTTCTCATCCCATAGGCGTTTCATAAATTTATTTCTAAAGTTATGTGCAATTCTAAAGTTGATAAACTTTCTTCTATCTACAACATCACCTAAGTGAATAAGTGTTTTGATGTTGTGTTCTTTTAGATAAGGAAAAAATACCTCATCATAAAACTTATGGAAAAAATCATCAAATATAAGACTATCGTTTCTGGCACCGAAATGGGTGTCGTTCAATAAGGCTATTTTCATAATATATTATTTTTTAGTTTCTTTTTTCTTATCTTCTGGTAGTTCTTCTCTGCTGTTTCTTCTTAAAAAATCTAACATTTGACTTTGATACTGTGTATCATCGCCGTCTAAAGAGTCCATCATGTTTTCAATACCAAAGTTCTGAATCATTTTTTGTTTAACATGTTGTTGTTTTTTCTCTTTCTGAATTCTACGAATAAACGCATAATAGATTATCTGTGTAAAGTATGCAAATGGATTCTTACTCTTTTCAGGGTCGAAGTTGTCCATATATTGTAGACAATTCTCTATGCCATCAGAAATCATATCATCTCTGTAAGTGTAGTTAATAAAGTTAGGTCGATATGATAAGTGATTAGCAATCTTTAGATAACATTCGCCTATATAATTAGTAACAGTCGGTCGTCTTTTGCCTTCTTCTTCGGCTTTAATTCTTAATGCACGATATTCTGTCATTGCCTCAAGAAACTTCTTATTATCTACATAATGAGGTTTCTGTTTTGGTTTTAGTTTTACTTCTTCGTCTGCCATATTATAGTCCTTTTCTTTTATTACGCTTTGTAAGATTCTTTAAAGCTTTTACAAGGTTAATTTTCTTATGAGATTTTTTATCACCTGCAACATGAAGTTTTTCTTTAACATGTTCCAACTGGGTTTGTTTCTTGATGTTTCTATTAGTTGTTTTATTCATAGTAGTTATTATACTATAGTTGATAAGGAATGTCAAGCATATAATGAAATTAATTTATTTGGAATAAACGCTTGACAAGATGTAAAAACCAGTGTATAATCGCATATGTAGATGCGGTGAGAGACCATAAAGCCTTTAGCTTAATGAAACTTCTTAGAGTCTATCTTATGACCACCGATTACATTACCGCCTTCTTCATCCCACTCAAGCAGTTCTTCATCTTCTTCGTCTGCTAAATCTAATATTCTATCTATATCGTCAGCACTTAATGCTGGCCTGATTTTAGCATCACTCGTTTCAATTTTATTTAACACAACTTCATAGTAATGTGCTAAATCAACAGACGCTAAAGTTATTACAACTACTTTATCCTTGGCAATCACAAACTCAACATCATCAGTAAATGGTATCCATCTTGATAGAGTTGTATCTTCTTTCAGACCCTCGTTTGTCATACGAGGTATTGTTACTAACTCTAAAGGATTAATAATTCTCATATGCTCGTCATCAACAGAGATAGTTCCCATTAGTAGACTTCCGTCCATTAACTTTGCTAGTCTGTAATCAGTAGGGTGCGTTGGTTCGTTTAATGTTTCCATACTTATATTTATCAGTCCTTGAGGTCTATGCTGTGCATTTCGTAATCAAATTCTTCTTCTGTGTAGATGTTTATTCTCTCTTGGAAGTGTTTTAGAGTAAAGTTTTCTTTAGACTTCCATGTCATATCGTCAGCAATGTCATACAATGTAGCATCAACTTTGTTCTCACCTAGTCTTAAACCACGACCAATCGATTGTAGATTTCTCACTCTACTCTTAGATGGACTTGCAAAGATAATATTGTGTAGATTCTTAATATTGACACCAGTAGAGAATGTGCCATAACTTGCAACAATAATAGCATCTTTTTCTTTTTCAACAATGCCTCGAATTGCTTCTCGTTCATCAGCTTCTACACCACCAAAAATATAAAAGACTTTTCTATCATCACCAGCCTTCTCTTTTATTATTTCATGCAAATTCTTACCATGTTTTTCTACAAGTTGAAACAACACAAGAGTGTTGCCTTTTAATTTAATTGCAAGGTTACGAATGAAGTTCTGCCTTGCTTTACTACTGACAAGATAGTCAATTTCATCTTGATACTTACCTTTTGAAATCGCTTGGCAATGTTCTGGTGTATGTTTCAGAATCAGACAACGAACAGTCAGTTGTGATAGTTGTTTTTTGTCCATTAGTTTTCGTGTTGATGTAACTTTATTCACAGCCCCAAACAAACCCTCTAACACAAGTTTATGTGTCTGAGCGCCGTCAAGTGTTCCTGTCAACCCGATTCGATATTTACAGTCTGTGAGTTTAGACATAATCTCTGTCAATGATTTTGATTTAAACAGATGTGCCTCATCGCCAAACACAACGCCAAACTGGTCGAAGTATGCTTTAGGTAAACGAAACAAACTCTGCCATGTCGATATCAAAACTTTCTTGTCAGTTACATTTGAATACCCACTATATAATCTATGACAATTCTTTTCTACATTCCAACCATATTCTTTAAAGTCAGAATACATTTGTTCTACAAGTGAAGTTGTCGGTACGATTAAAAGTATACGATTGTTGTTATCGTCTTTGATTAGATGTGTATAGTATCGAATAAGTGAATAGATGATAAATGATTTACCACTTGCAGTAGGACTTAATAGTAATGCTCTATTAAATTTTAGACTGTGATAGATAGCATCGACCTGATAATCTCTTGCTTCAAACTTCTGACCTAGACTATTAGAAAACTTCTCAACAAGTTCTCTGTCTACCTTGTTGTCTATCTCAACATCTTCGCCACAGACAACATTGTATCCTCGTTCTTCTGCGAATGACTTAATGTATGGAAACAAACCAAAATAGATTTCTTTTGTCTTTTGTGAAAACATTCGTATCTTGCCATCCCACATACGATTTCGAAACGCCGGCATAAACTTATATCCAGGCACATAGAAAGTAAAAAACTCAGATAGTTCTCGTTGAATACTTGGTTCAGCATCAACCGTCAGATACACCTCGTCTTTCTTTTCTAATATAAGAGTTTCCATTATTTAGATAGCGCCACTCGTAAACTTTGCCCAATCGATAGCGTTCTTGATTATGAAGTTTCGTGTGTTGATACTTCGCAATAACTGTTCAAGATAACTTACTACCTGTTTTAGGTATGCTTCTTTCTGGTCTGCTCTTTGCAGTTCTTCATCTGAGTCCATATAGATATGAACATCTGCCTTGAGTATTTTCAAGTCAAATGGTTTCTCTTTGTATACAGACGGGTCTGATTTACCTGTGTAGTATTCCCACTTCTGTCGTTTAAGAACTTTCTGTTCGTACTCTGCCTTTTTTAAAAGTAGAGAGAACTTATTGTAGTGTTGTAGGTATTTGTTGTGAAGTATTGGTATGTTTATTGATTCTGTGCCTAAGTCAGTATCGTCTATTTTTAAATCTCTGTTAGCTGATTCTTGTAATTCTTCTAAGGTCATAATTTATCCATTATTAAAGTCTATCAATTATATCACCTTTCGGTGATGTTGTCAAGCGTTACAGTTGTACTATTTCATAATACATGTAACTAAAATCTACGCCAGCCGCAAGATAATCCACATCACTCGCCTTTACATCATATGATAATGCACCAAGAGATGTTGGAAAGATGTTGTGAAATCTTATTTCTGTTACAGCGATGTTCTTACTATTTAAAATTGTTAATGTAGCGTCTGAATACATGCCACCTTCTGGCAGAGGGTCTGCTGTTGCTTGACCCGTTATAGCATTACTTGATGATGTACCAGGAAATCTATCACTACTGAGGCCTCTTAAATCTGAAAATTGAGTGTGATTCTGTGGTGCACCAAGACCAATTATCCAGTCATGTATTTCTTTATAGTTTTGTAAATTTTCATCTACAAGAAATGATATTGCCAAGTCTTGATATGTAACTTCATCACCAGGAAAAGGTATTGATTTGAGTGGAGTATCTATAGATGCTACACCTAACCCGATGCCAGGAATGTTTGCAGACTGACAAAAGAATTCTACTTTTGGTAACTTAGAACACTTAAATCTAAACTGTACAGGACTTGCATAGTCCATAACAGAAGGTTGTCTAGTTTGTACATTCGTTGTTGTCATTAGTTATTCACCGGTGCATTGGCACGCCATTGATAGCACGACCAATATCTTGCAGTTGTTTTATCTTTTGCAGTATCACACTTGTGTCTTGCACGAAATGACTTTCTTCTTGCTGGGTCATCTCGTTTGATAGACAAACCTGTTGTGTCACCAAAAGATACTTTCTTAATCTTGTCGCCATCTTTGACATATACATAAAACTTCTTACTACCACCTCGTATCGGGTCGTTCAACTTTACTTTTTTTCCCTGATATTCTGCTTCAGTAATTTCTAAGTCTTGATATTTTTGTTCGCAAATGCAGTCTATTGCTTCTACTTGTTTTAGTGTTTTCATATGCTTATTTATAAGTTACCATATACCCCTTAGATTGCTTTTGTTTTCCTTTTGCTACTGCAATGAGATTGCCTTGATGAAGATTATTTTCCCTAGCAAACTTTGCCATATTGACAATATCAAAAGTATTTCCGTCTGGGTCTGTGATTGTATATTCTTTTACTTTGTGAGCGCCAAACCTACTCATATCACCTGTGTGTTTTGTTCCTAACCTACTGGCATCTAATGCTGCCCTATGTTCTTTAGTTAGTGTTCTACCGACATTATGAGCGCCAAACCTACTCATATCACCTGTGTGTTTTATACCTAATCTATTTCTATTATTTCTTTGGACTTCTTTTGTGGCTTCTGCTTTAGATATTTGACCAGACAAAGTTCTCCAAGCAACATTATCTTGCCATCGTCCGTATTCTTCATATAACTTTCGGTGTGCTTCGGCGTGTTCTTCTATTGTCAATTCAATTAGATTAGATGGGTCGTCAGTCCCACCAGCGTGTCTAGGAATAATATGGTGTTTATGTATCATACTATTATTTATAAGAGTTATAAAAGACGAAAAAAAAAGACACCCGAAGGTGTCTTTCTTTATCTCTACAATGTAGAAAGTATAGTTACATAATGTTTGAAACTAATACTCTACGGTAGTAAAGGTTTTGGTCTGCAGCAGCAACTGCGCCAGATAAATCTAAACCACCATCACCAGCAGTCGTTGCAAATGGGTTTTGAACCATTCCGTAACGAGTCTTGAAACCAATTTTTGGTTGGAAACTATCTTGTCCAACTGCACGAACCATTTGTAATGGAACATATGGGCAATAGAAAAGACCAGCGTCATAAGGTGAAGTACCTTTATAACCAGCAACATAGAACTGACTTGCAGATACATTCGCACTATATGGGTCAACATATACTTTGAATTTACCATTAAGAACACCAGCGAAAGTGTTACCAGTGTCATCAACATTCAAGTTAGTGCTAAGTGCAGGTGCATAATCTAAAACACCAGCCATTTGAAGCGCAGAAGCGACATCAGCTGAACAGATGATTATGTTACCTTTACCTCTACGAGTCTGTTGACCAATAGCGTTAGCATCTCTTTCTAGTTGATAAAGTAAACCTTTGAATTTCTCAACTGACCAACGACCGTTTGAGTCTGTGTCTAAGTCGAAAGTTCCAGCAGTTGTAGTATTCACTTGAGCACCCGCTTTAGCGTGTGAGTAGATTGTACGAACAACTTCACGGTTGATTTCAGCAAGAATCTCAGTTGACAAAATGTTTGCCAATTCAGTTTCAGCGTCTAAGCCATGAATCGCTTTAAGGTCTTGAGCAAGTTCCATTGTGTACTCTGCTTTAAGAGCTCTTGAGCGAGCAGTAACAGTTACTTTGTCGATTGAGAATGCCATTTCAGCAAATGCGTTAGTTGACGCATCACCTAAAGCTTCAGCAGCCGCAGTAGTCATTCCAGAACTTGTAGTATATACAGCACTAGAATCATTCAAAGTTGCAGGGTTAGTACCTGATTGAGCATCGCCAGAAGCACCAGCGTTGTCTGTAGTAGCGTTATCAGATGAAAACTCTGTGTTAGCTTCGTTAAATAATGCCTCAGTACCCGCTTGAGAACCATATCGTGATTTCATTGCAAAGATAAGACCAGTAGGTCCTGTCATTGGTTGAACACCACAGATATCATATGCGATTAGGTTAGGCATTGCACGGCGTACTAGTGAAATTAGAACAGGGTCCCAATTATTAACACCACCACCAGCAACAGAGTTTACAGGTGCAGCTTCAGTCATGAAGGCAGCATCTTCTCTAACTGCTTTTTCTTGATTCTCAAGAATTACAGTTGTTACAGCTCTCTTATAAGCATCACCAATTTTTGGTAAATCTGGATGCTCTAATACTGGCTGCCATTTTTCTTGTAAATTTTCAGTAAGATACATTTATCTCTCCTTGTTATTTATTTTAATTGTTAATCACCATCAAATAGATATCTATTTAATGTCTTTTGAAATAGCGGCCGTATATGCAGCCATAGCATCGGATACACCAGAATCAACTGGTAAATTCGCCGCCACAGAATCAACTTCATCACCTGATGTAGTTTCTTCTATTTTTGTTTTAGGGAAATAAGATTCCTTAATAGTTTCTAATTTCTCTTGGAACTTCTCAGCACTATCAAACTCAACATTTTCAGCCATAGAAGCAAACTTCTCTTTCTCTGTGTCTGCTAAATCTTCAGATACAGAAGCAACTAAGCTTACTCTTTTTGATTCAGAAACATCTTTAGAAAGATTGACATTTTTCTCAATCTGTTCGTTAAGTTTGCTTTCTAAATCTTTGACTTGACCAGTTAAATCGTCTAGTACATTGTATTTTTCTTCAGGAACATCAATATAATGTTCTTTGAAAAGTCCTTTAAGTCCAGTAATAAAATCTTCAGCGATTTCAGTACGAATACCTCTTTCAACTGCTAATTCGTTTTCTTTCATCCATTCTTCAACAACATAGTTAAGATATGAATCAACTTTCTCGACCATAGCTTCTTTTATTGTTTCAGTTTCAGATACAAGTTTTTCTTCAAACTGTGCTTCAAGTATTGCTGACTGTTCTTTGATTCTAGTCTTAACAGCAGTTTCAAATATAGTCGCAGCTTTATCTTTAAATTCCTCAGATAAATCAGCGTCAGCTGAAACTAATGCTTTAACATCATCAGTTAAGTCAATTTCTACTTCTTCAGAAGCTGTAGTTGGTTTGTTGTCCTTCTCTAAAGAACCATCTTTAGCATCTTTATTTACTTGGTCAGATACTTTTGATACCTTTTTCGCTGCGTCTGGGTTACTATCAGTAGGTTTAACTACCGGTGCACCTAAATCTTCAGCGTCATTTTTAAGGTGAGTAGACTCGGCTGGAGCTGCATCTTTGTTAGCTGCATTTGATTGCTCAACCACTTCTACTTCTTCTTTAATTTCGGTTTCAGACATATTGTCTCCTTTATTAAAAAATTAATTAATCTTATTAATTACAAATATTTATACAAACTAATATCTCAATCCTTACGCATTGGATATAATTTGCGTACTTTTTTATAACTTTGAAATAAAATTCGCAAAAATCTTTGCCTTTACTTCTGACAATTCGTGCATTTTTGCTTTTTCTATCTCATGTTTATATGCTTCAACAGTTTTACTTTTCAGTACGCCGTTGTCCCATACCCATTCTTTACCTTCCATAATACCTTCTACGAAAGCGTCTGGTGCTGATGGGTCTGCAACTATGTCAGCTGCTGTTGCGAGATAAAAGTCTTTACCAACTGTACCGTTAGATATAGACCCCATGCCTCTTGAAGATACACCCAACTGAGCGCCTTCGTCAATTAAGTTCTTGACGATTTTGCCGTAAGGAGTATCCATTATTTTCGCCTCACCTATGAAGTTTTTACCTTCTGGAGTTAGACTGGTTATCATATGAGAAACTCTCTCAAGATTAACTGTAGGTCCGTCTGGATGCCCAAGTTCACCGAAAGCTCTTTTCTTATTGATAAATTCTTTTGTGTATCGTGCAACTTCAGTTTGCAAAGTGCCTACTGGGTATATACGACCGTTGCGGTTCTTAATGTCCGCTTGCATAAAGACACCACGAATCTTATAGTCTTTGCCACCTTTTGCGTTGGCTTCTGTTAAGATATCGATATCTTCAATTGTTTCTGTGATTAGTTTCATTTTTCCACCTTTTCTTTGTTATAGACTTTATCGACTATACCGTGTTTAATTTCTTCTCTCTTAACATCATACTTTTCTGCAAATGCTAATTTGAATGCCTCCGCCAAAGTTGCCTTTGACTTTGTTCCGACTATTCTTTCGAGAATTTCATAAGAACGGTCTTTAGGTTTTCTCTTACTCATCTATCTTACTTCAATTACTAGTGTATAATTATCGCCTGCGACAAAACCTTTTGTTGATATTAAAACATCACCAGCGGGCGATGTATTTGCAGTCAATGTTGCGTTGTTAGAAATACTATTTCCTGATGTATAGTAGTCGTGATAACCTGTTCCTGAAAAGAACCCTATTGTCGAATTCGCAGAACTCGTACCACTTCCTGCCCACAATAACTCAACTCCTGATTTACCATTTGTCGTGTTAATTGCCCACCAAATTTTTGCGATTGATTTGGTCGCATCTTCGGTCATAAATGTCAACGCACTAGCGTCCATCTTTGTTACAAGCGTTTCACCTGAACCATCACTCATATTAGTAAACTTCATCACAGTTTTTGTACCAGATGTATCTACTATAGTTTGACTTGTTACAACATCAGCCATTAATTTCTCCTAAATTCTGTTACTAACAAATAACTCTTAACATTTGAATCAGTTGTTAGATTAAATATTTTATCATTACCATACTTTAACTGATTAGGTCGTAGTCCATACTTACCCTTACCAGTCAAAGTCAAATCAGTACTTTCACTATCTGTACTGATTGTTAATGTTCCTGTGCCTTCTATTAAATAGTAACACTCAATCAAACTTACTAGTGATTGATTTGTGCCACCAGTTAAATCAATTGCATCAACTAATACTTCGTTAGTTTCGCTTCCAGCACCTGTTGTTTTAACAATGTACTTGGAAGCAGTATCTACAACCTCAGTATTGTTCATAAGAAATTACGCAGTAAAGCTTCCGTCTTTTCTTAGTTCAATCATAACATAACCAGAAACGCCGTAAGCACTTAACTTTATATCTCCCGAAGTTGCACCAGTATTTGTTACGCTGTTTTCAATTTTACCAGCAGTACCATCATAGTGTCCTGTGCCAGCAAGATTGATTGCTGTAACATCAGTATCGCCTTCAAAATAAAGCGAAGCCCAACCTGTGTTATCATCAGCAGTACCTTGTACTAATGCCCACCATATTCTTGTTATGTCTAACTTAGCACCGTTAGCATGTCCTGCTAAACCACTTGCATCAACTACAAGTGAGTCGGCAGTAGTATTGTCGTTCATGTTTACTAAAACAGTAACTTTACCACCTTGAGCACCACTACCAGTTTCCAGTTTTGTATCTTTTAGTGTTCTTGTTGCAATAGCCATTTTTTATTCCTTTATTTTATTAATTCGTTGTCAAAATAATCTTCGATATCATAAGTACTAACACCGTGTTTCTTTGATGCGACTTTAATAATACCATCAATCTTTGATATAATTGGGTCAGTTGCTTTATTAATCATAGAATAAATATCTAAGATTGCAGACTTCATCTTTGGAGATAATTTCTTAAACTCCGAAGAACTCTGAGGCCCGTCATACCTGCGCTCATTCAGTTTTTTTGTAAACTTCTTAAACGACAGGTCTAACATTTAATCTTCCTCTGACTCTACTTGGTCGTCATCAATTTCAAAATCAACTTGAGCATCACGGTCAAAACTTGAAGTACCAGATAATTCTGAACCAGCATCTATCGCCTCAAAATTATCTGCAGCATTTAACCAATCGTTTGCTACAGTCTGTCTTTTGTCGTCCAACGCTTGCCCAATCTTATCAGTCAGCGCACTTTTAAATGCGTCCTGAGCAGCAACATTGTCACCGTTTGTTAAAGAATCTACCATACTTACTACATTTTCATTTGACATAATTATTCATCTCCTATATTTAGTTCGGAATCCATCATACCACCCATATCTTGTGATGCAATAATTCCAGTTTTAATCTCACCGGCAATCTGCCTGTCAATTTCAATAATATCTTCATCTGTTTGTTGTAAGATATTCTTTCTTACATACTCAACAGAATAGTATTTGCCTACATACGGACTTACTTCTTGTGCAAGACTTAATCTTTCTCTTAGTATCTCTGCATTTTTTAGTTCTGCAAAGTACCCGTCTTTCAAAAAAGTATACTGTATGTGTTCTTTTATCTTTGCCCAATCTTCAATTGTGATAATACCTTTTAACACAAGTTGTGTCTTGAGTACATCATTAAAGACTTGAGTAAATCTCTTTCTTAATCTCTGAACGAATTTTGTAAACTTCAATTCATCTCTTGTAATCTCTGCGGCTCTGCCCATGTTGAATCCATTATCTGAATCCATTCTTGACATTGGCACATTCAAAGATTGATATAATTTCTTTTGAAAATATTCAACATCTGAAATTTCTCCAAGATTCTGTCCACCACTTAGAGTTTGTACTTCCGTGCCTTTCGCACCTTCTCTACGAGGTAACCAAAAATCTTCAAGCATTGACATATGTTTTCTGTCATCTCTTACTTCACCTGTTGATGCATCATAGACAAGTTTGTTTCTATATCTTGACATTACATCACGCAGATAAGATTCTGCTTTTACTTTAGGCAAGTTACCAACATCAACATAGAATATTCTTCTTTCAGGTGCTCTTACTATTCTGTAAATAACAACAGCATCTTCAATCATTCTTAACTGATTGGTGGGTTTAATTGCCTTATGCAAATGACCCATAACCATATTCTTAGTTTGGTCAATTACGCCAGAGGTAACATAAGTAATCGAGTCGGCAGAAATTTTAAGACCCGAGTTTGTGTTTGCAGCTGATATTCCTTTTTCGTTATAGACAAACCACTCTGCTGTGGTCTCTATCATCTCAACACCTTTACCTTTTGCATCTCTTTTTTTCGTAACCTCACGAACTTTCTTAATCTTTCGTGGGTCAATGTATCGTATTTCTGTAAGTCCTTTTCGTGGACTCTTTGGGTCGATAACTTTGTGAAAGTAAATTCTTCCGTCGACATACCAGCGTCTGAATATATCATGACCCTTTTCGTCAAAATTCATCAATCGCAAAACTTCGTCAAATTCATCACGAACTTTCATTTTGATGTTGTCTGATACCATAAGTTTATCTAATGATACCGATACTGAAGCATCTCTTTCATCTGAAACAATAACTTCATTGATGATATCTTCGATTGCCATATCACACTCTGGGTGTTGTGCAACCTCACGATATCTTTTAATTAAGTCAATGTCATTTTTGGCAGTAACTTCCATATCCATGTATTGGCCAAAATGTCCGCCAGCAGCTATGGTAGTTGTACCGTCATCAGGGGTGGCGACAGTAAACGCTTGTTTCGCTTCTGCCGGCTTCCCTAACTCGTTATTATTTCTCGTTATTTGGAATCCAAGTAAATTCGCCATATTATATTATCCTTATAACTTGTTAAAAATTATGTAGTTGTATCTGTTTCAAAGTACTGATAAGCCAGAGTTACACCAAAATCTTCAACAGCATCATTCGTGCCATACGAAAGTGCGATACCGTCTAATGAAGTTGGGAAACAACCTCTCAGTTGATATTGCTTGATTGAGTTGCCATCTCTGTCTAAGTGGTCTACAAAACCATCAACTTGATAGTCGTTAGGATTTGTTAACCCTTCGTTATCAGTCATGTTATTGATACCATTCATCCATCTTTCAAATGCACGATACAATTTGAAGTCTGTGTCATTTAAGATAGTCATTGACCAATCACCAAATGTTCTGCTATCGCCAGCAATTTTTAATTGACGACCTCTAAAGTTGACAGTTACTACAGGAATATCTTGTCCTGGAATACCTGTTGCAGTACATAAGAATGATAAGTCAGATGTTTCTCCACCAACTGATGAATAACCAGGAAAAGGTAAAGTTACCTTAAACTGATTAGCTCTTGCACCGCCACCCTTTAGTCGAGATTTAAATTCATTAATGTTTGCCATTATTCTTCTCCTCTAAGATTAAGCGCCTGCAACTTCAGTAAAGGCTACGCCTGAACGAGTTGCGACAAAGTTAAGTTGAATGAAGTTAATAGAACGAGCAGGTTTGATAAAGATATCAGCCCTAAATTCGTTTCTGTCTATAACATCGCTTGTGTTGTTTGAGTCATCACATACTACTGAAAAGTCTGTAATACCTCTACGACCTTGTACATCTCTTAAAAACGGTTCCGTCAAGTTTCTAAAGTTCGCCCTAGAGAATTCATCATTGAATTCAAACAGTTGAAATTTAGCAGCCGTAGAACATGCCTTTTCAAGAACAATGAACAATCTTCGAACATTGATTCTATCAAACGCACTTGGTTTGCTTTGAGCAGTCTTATCACCAAACAGTACAGTTCCTTGACCAGGAAATGATACACAAGGATTTACTCTTGATTTGTAGAGTTCATCTCTTTGTGTTTGGTTAGGATTAAAGGCAAGTTTTACTGCGCCTCTAATTTGTCCACGATTGAAACCACCTGGTGAAAACCATGGGTCTGCAATACTATCTGTTCTTGCACAAAGACCAGCGATGTCACCGTTTAACGGAACATATCTGTAAACATCATTGTACTTGTCATACATGTATTTGTAACCACTATCAATAACAGCATAACTTGTTGAAGGTAAACCATCAGCAAATCCTACTACATTTTGAGTTTGTGTAACTGCGTTAGCAACATCTACAACATCTGCTCTCGCAGGTGAAATAAATGCAACACAATCTTTTCTTGCAGTTGCAATATCCATAACAGCAGTTGCTTTTGTGTCGCCAGTAGCGTCAGCACTTGTTTGCG
>JACKQG010002180.1_pt1 | contig 25963 bp, 27 predicted proteins | sample 8237621 | NCBI WGS metagenome assembly JACKQG01 (sample SAMN15677084, study PRJNA649215) | marine metagenome | biome: marine; feature: Black Sea; material: saline water; isolation source: suspended particulate matter (SPM) from the Black Sea western gyre | collected 2013-06-09/2013-06-10 | depth... | reverse complement strand
TGGATAATTGCGTACATAACTTTATCTCCTTTATTAAAAAGCCAGCGAATATAGATGGCACCATAGGCTGTGTCAACGGATTATGCTCTATTGATTTATGGTTTAGTTAAGTCACGGAGGAGAGGGAGAAATTTAGGGGCTATAGTGGCGTATAGCCCCTAAAGGGATGAATGAAATTTGGAGCTAGTTGTGGGCTATCGGGTCAGCATTCCCATCTGGATCACCAGCTACAGATCCATCTGCACTTATATTACCTAATGCAAGCAAGCCACAGACGTGAGGTGAGGCCATAGAGGTACCACTCATCGTGGAAGTACCCCCATTTTTATAAGTAGATAAAATCGAGGATCCTGGAGCAGCAAAGTCTACAGGAGGATTTCCATAATTTGAAAATGAAGACCAGTTATCACCCTGCGCGAACGAGGAGACTGTATAAATATTAGCGTGATTTGCTCGAGCAGGTGAGTGAAAATTTGCATCGTCGCTTTCATTTCCTGCGGCCAGCGCGAATTTCACACCTCCTTGAGCGGCTGCAATAACTGCATCATCAAGTATCTGGGATACAGGTCCACCTAGACTCATATTCGCCACATCACCATTGGAAGCATTTGCAGCAACATAGTCAACACCAGCAATAACACCTGAATAAGAGCCGCTTCCACGTCTATCCAGGACCTTGACTGCAACCAAGGTGATACCGGGTACCACACCCACAACATCAATGTCGTTATCAATAGCACCAACAGTGCCGGCTACATGACTCCCATGACCATGCAAGTCATTAGCATCAGCACCATCTTTACCATTTGTGAACATGGTCACCGATCTGGCAACATCAACATTGAGATCGGGATGATCTAGATCTATTCCTGAATCAAGAATCCAGGCTGTAACGTTAGAACTACTAATTCCTCCACCTACACGCGCTACGCCCCAGGGGGTTACCTGTCCAGGTTCCGGATCACCTCCACCACCACCCGCCCATGGTGGTTTAGCCAACACAAACATTCTATCTTGCTCTATATGTTTTACACGCGGATCCTGTGAAAGAAGCTCTGCTTCTTCTGACGAAATATTTGCTGAAACACCCCTGAGAGCATGACTGTATGTATGAGAAACAACGGCTAGGGCAATGTTATTGGTTTCAAGGACATTTTGAGTCAATGCCTGAACTGAAAGTGGTTTTCCCAAGTCTTGACCTGCCGCATCATCAAAAACAATAATATACTGATTTTCAATGAGGGAGCCGTTTGCTAGGTCTATATTTTCCTCTTGGGAAAGGCCTGGCTCGGTACTTTGTTCACAAGAGACCATCATAAAAATTATTACCAAAAACAGAACGCCAAATTTTCGCATGTTCACTCCTACTTGAGTTTAAAAAAAGTAATAATTGCCTCGGATGCAATTTTGAATAACTATATATAACCTATTCTGTCATGTATTCAAATAATTAAGTTAAGAACTTGCAGACCTGTAGGAAGAAATCGGACGCTCCTATTGAGTCGAGTATGAATCTGTACCCAGAGATGCCCCCACCGTAGGTAATAATTTTTCTATCTGTTGGTAAGGATTATGCCTCTTCCATAATAGGGGATTTACATCTCACGAAGTAGCCCAGAGCAAGGCAGAAACTTTTAGCGATGGGATGAATCCGGCATAACACTCGGCCAAGATTCATGATAATCTATTCAAATTATTCTGCTAAATGGATAAGATCGATCCCGGCTTCTTTGGCGTGAATTTTAATTCTTTCGTCACGATACAATTCACCATAAAAAATACGCTTGATTCCTGAATTGGCGATGAGTTTGAAACAATTATAGCAGGGACTGGCTGTGACATAGATATCCGCCCCTTCAATTCCGGATCCATTTCTGGCAGCTTGAACGATGGCGTTGGCTTCGGCGTGTACTGTGCGGACACAATGGCCATTATCCATTTCATGTCCAACTTCATCACAGTGAGGTAAACCACGAATGGAGCCATTGTATCCCGTAGAAAGAATCATTTTGTCGCGGACTATGACAGCTCCTACAAATTTACGATCACAAGTAGATCGTGTGGAAACATCCAGAGCAATCTGCATGAAATATTTATCCCAGGAGGTTCTGTCCTTAGTCATCTATTCAATTTCCTTATTCAGCGATCAAAGTTTTGGTTGTGCCAATGACAAGCTGGGCATGATTTTTTAATTTGGGTTGCCACCATTTCATCAGCCTCTCCGACAAGGGTTCTTTAGCGAAGCCAATGTCTTCCAGCATCTTCAAGACCATTTGCCCAATGGCACGATAATTACCATCGAGAACTTTTACTGCCAGCCCATAGACCTGCCCATCTGGCATAATGAAACCTGCAGCAGATACCGCTTCGGCGCCTCCTTTGGACATGATTTTCTCGGGGTAACTCTCCATGAGGGCAGTGTCAAACCGACTCTCGCCCCCAACCAGGTGGGGATGGCCATTCATAGCCTGGAAAATCTGGCGACATTCCTGATTCTCTTGTTGGCTTATTCGAGCAAAAGCCATAGCCACCTTTTGAAGGGGCAGATGAAACACAGGAGCTGAACAACCGTCCACCCCTCTATGAATCTCATCAGAGGAAGTATACTCTTTCACAATATCATAGATGTATTGTTGTACCGGATGTTCCGGGTTCAAATAGTCTTGTGTAGAATGTCCTAATTGAACTGAGGTGGCTAACATGCCAGAATGCTTCCCTGAGCAGTTGTTGTGAATTTGCTGCGGAGCAATCCCAGCCGTTTGAAGCGCTTTTGCACTTTCTCTGTGAATGGGGGGATGTATGCCGCAAGCCAGGTGTTCAGGACCAATTCCTGCTTTAGAAAAGATTTGGGATACGGTGTCAGTATGAACCGGTTCACCACTGTGGGATGAGCAAATGACGGCCAGTTCTTCTGGAGTCAACTTAAAATCATCGTAGGCACCTGAACGTAAAACTGCCATGCCCTGAAGTGGTTTGGCAGATGACCTGACGTAGGTTAGGTATTCTGTATCACCATAGGCTTTCACAATTTCGCCTGTGACATCAACAATGACCCCATATCCTACATGGAAACTTTCAACTTGGCCCGAACGTGTAAACTGGGTAATCAGTGATTTCATTGAACCTGGGCTTTGAAATCCCGAATGGCCGTTTCCAATCCAACAAAGATTGACCGACCAATAATAGCCCGACCCACAACCACATTCTCTACGGCTTCAATACTCACCAGGGGTAAAACATTTTGGAACGATATGCCACCATTGACAGCTACGCCAAGACCATTTTTCTCAGCTGTTCGTGCCATGAGGGCAATTTGCTCCTGTGCTTCAGCCTGACCAGCCACACTTATATTTTCTGAATAATGGTTTACACTGAGCTCAACCATGTCAGCCTGTAGACGATAGGCTTTCTTAAGTAGCCCTAGTTCTGGATCAAGACAGAAGGAGATCAACTTCCCGGCATCCTTCAATTGAGGAATAAACGTTTCTAGATCAGCGCCATAGTCATCAAACAGGTTATCCCCTGTAAATGTTACCTGTGAAACAGGGAGGTTAAGAGCAAGCTGGAGAAGTTCAGCACGTGGGGTTATCCTCAGGGCAAATCTGGTTCCCATGGCTGCAGCAATGGTCAATTCCAGATCTTTTTCAGTGAAATTCACAGAGCGTCCGTCATAAGTCAGGCTAAAGCCATCTACTCCTGACAGGCTTGCAATAGTCACTACACCAGGTAAGGTAAGACCGTCTACTTTTAGTTGCTGCTGAGCATTGATAAAACCGTCCAGATTGAGTTCCATTTGAGCCATAGTATCCTCGATTTATTTCTTTCGGCGATTATTTCACCAGTTTTGAAACTGGAACGAGATCAAATCCTGCCTCGGCCAGCGCAGGTAAATATTTTTTTAGTGTCTTTAATGTGTTTGGTCTGCAATGCCCAATACCTATCGCTTCTCCTTGTTCCTTGGCGATACGAGCGAGACGAAAGAGTTCGCCTGCGATGGCCTCCTGGTCATCAACTTCGTCCAGAAAAACATCCCTGCTGTTTGTGGGTACATAGCGTTCTCTGGCAACAGTTTCTCCTACGGATGCTGCAATGGTCCGGCTATCAATGAAGAACATTTTTTGCTCAGCCAGAAAATCTGCAACACCCGTCATCACCTTGCGGCTCTGGGTGCCACCACTCCCCTGATGATTATTCATCCCGGTAGCCTGGGGAACATCTTTGCGAGCTTTTTTCAAACGTCGGACAATTTCACCATCGCTAAGATCATCAGATAAAGCATAATCTGGCTCGCTGGTTGAATTGGTCACAGTTATCATGGGCATATGAATCAAGGTTTGGATAGATCTATTATTTAAACGCTCATCAACCTGGGTGGAATAGGGGCGACCGGGTATGACCGCTGCCGTAAATGGTTCTTTAAGTGAGATAAAGCCATTGATGGTTTCATTCATTGAATATCCAAAATCATCGATGATAATAGCCAGCCTGGGTCTTTTTGAAACCTTGGCGATATCTGCAGGTAATATTGATGTCGGTGCTGCTTTTTCTTCGGGATACTCAAATCGGTATACTGACCAAACTGTTGAATCACTTCCCACTTGAAATTCCCAATGATCACCAGCGTCTGCTGTTTGCTGAACCTGGAAACCAAAGCCACCTAGAGTGCTTTCCAGCAACTTTTTTATGTCAGAAGACCTGATGCCCTTCTGATCAGAAATCTTAAATACCCTGGTCCCCATGCCATCATCACTCAAACGTCCTTCCACAAACTCAAGGCTGGGGAAGCGCCGGGTCAGAGTCTGATCCATACGCGTGTTCAAGGTGAAATAGCCTTCATAAAAACCCTGCTCAGACATAAGTTCAGGTTCATAAGTGTTGGCTTGATTCCACATGATAACCCAGACCACAACCACAATCAGGATCAAGGAAAGAAGAAATATTTTTAGGAAATTGCCGCTATGGGGACTGGATTTTATACGCTCTTTATAATACTGATATCTCATGATGACTTATTATAGTTTTCTACTGGGCTGAGTCCACCGAAAAACATTTTTTCCAGGAGATAATTCACCTCATTTCCTTGAGTTCTCATGGATTATTTGAATTCCAGTTTCATAATGACTTCACCCTCTTCCATTTCACCCGTATCAAAGAAGCCTAGCTTCTCATAAAATCCTTTGGGATTGCCTTCCTTTGGAACATAGCTGAGGAGAAATTCAGTGCTATCAGGGAGGCTTTTCACATATTCAATCACCAGCTCTAGAGCTTTAAAACCATATCCATGACCCTGGAATTTTTCATCTATCATATAGCGCCACAGATAATATTCTGGTTTCTCCATATCCAGCTCCAGCATGACAAAACCGACTGCAGTCTCCCCTTGATAAATTCCACGATACCAGGCCTGAGAATGAAACAGTGCCTGAGCCAATGAGATTGCGTTACTTGCCACAAAACCAGTTTGATTATCCGCCACCTTCAGCTTAAGAATATCCCGATAATTAGACTTGTTAAGTTCTCGCAACTCGATGTTTGGTTCAGACATCATGTTTTTCTTTCAATACCGCATTGATCTTTGTACGTATCAGATCTACTGCTACACGGTTCATCCCACCCTCAGGAATAATCACATCAGCGAGATATTTATTGGGCTCCACAAATTGTGAGTGCATGGGTCTCACGGTAGCTTTGTACTGATCAATAACTGAATCTACAGATCGACCGCGTTCGATGATATCGCGTTTTAGTCGACGAATAAAGCGAATATCTGAAGGTGTATCAACATAAAGTTTTACATCCATTTTTGCCGTTAATTCAGGATAGCAAAGTGCCATAATTCCTTCAATGATGATGACCTTGTGGGGTTCTACCTTGCGGGTATCTTTGGCTCTGTTGTGAGTGGCAAAATTGTAAATAGGAATTTGAACCGTTTTACCCTGACACAGCCCATCCACATGTTTGACCAGGAGTTCGATCTCCAGCGATGAGGGGTGATCAAAATTGATTTTCGCCCGTTCTTCCCTGCTCAAATCAGACAAATCTCGGTAATATGAATCCAAATCCAGACGCAACACCTCACCAGGTCCATACTCCTGAACAATATTTTTGGCGATGGTCGTTTTTCCTGAACCAGTACCACCAGCAATTCCAATTATTATTGATTTCATGCCTGTTCCTTCAGCAATAATTTTGGTGAGCAGTTCAACTTATTAAAAGAGAACTGCCCTGAAAATATAGGCAAAGCCTACACCTAGATAATTTCCAATGGCATATCCTATAATTCCCGTTGTCAATCCTGATAAAATGATCTCTTTATTGTTTAAAGCTTTTGCCACAACAGGGACAAAGGGCGGTGAACAAACTGCTGCCACAGAAGTGATCAGGAAAGTATCGGTATCAATCTTTAAGATCTTACAGAAAACCGCGTGGAGCAGCATGGTACCGAACACAATAAAATTGACGAAAAACATCATGGACCAATTGATGTTTACCAGTTGTTCCAGGTTGGCCATGGATCCCACAATAAGACTGAATACCAGAATGATATACATCCCGAATTGAAAGGTCATGGGGATTTCTCTTATCTTTGGAATAAATGAAGATCCAATACCCAGTGTGGTAATGAGGAGCATGATGGCTGCAGTTGAATAGTCCTCTGGGATCAGCTGAGATAAACCAAAGCTCAAACCCAATATGACGATGGAAATGCCTAAGCCAGCCAATAGGCCTAATAGAATTCGTGGTTTGAAAATCCCAACATAGGAATGGATGTTCTTGCTACTTTCGAGATTTGCATTTTCCAAAACAACAGATTGGAATTTCGGCAGCACCTTATTAAAAACTTTCTGGCCAATACTCATGACAAAAATGAGGTAGATAATTCCATTGACGGCGTCATAGGTGTGCATCATGATATATTGGGTTGAATCCACATTCAAAGCGGTTTTTATGGCAGCCAGATTAGGCGTACCTCCTGTGTAAAGCCCTATGGCCATTCCACCAAACTGCCAGGCGTTTTCAACATTAGCACGAATCATCCAACTTCCCAGACCAGCTACAAAAACAACCAGTACCGTGGCACCAAGCATGGATAGAATGGCCTTCCCGGCGGAATGCAACCAGGAACGTACATCAAGAGAAAACAGGAGGAGGGGTAAGGCCAGAGCCACTGAAATTCCGCTTAACTCGTCTTGCACTCCAGCTGCACTCTCAGGCAAAAGACCACTGTTTCCCAAAAGAATGCCAAATACATAGGCTAAAATAACTGACCCTATTTTGTCAACCAAGGTCGACTTGTAGCACAACCACAATATCAGTGCTGGCATGATGAAGTAGAACGCGATAAGTCCTGGAATAGGTATCATGTGGTTAATCCTTCAGTTTAGGTGGTGAGCCACACTTCGGCAGCTTCTCTATTATCATAGAATCTAAAGTGATTTGATCTGCTCATTTCGAACATCAATTCTTTAAATCGCAGGGATTGGTCCGCATTTGGAGGCAGAAGGATGGCCACCTTCGCCTGATAATTGGCAAATTTTTGCATGGCAGCTCCAGCCAGGCCACTTCGTAAATTGAAAAAATCTGCAGAGAGATTTTTCTCGCTGAGGAGTAATAGATTTGAGTTGTGGTAATAGCACAAACTCAGGAGATCATTCAATTCACCCTCTCTATCGATTCTCGAGTCGCTTTCGGTGAGATCAATGTAATTAATACCCCCAAAGGATTTTAAGGTACTATCCATCCAGCATATTCTCCTGTTTTAGTAGGGATTTCAATATAGTCTAAAACAACGCGAGTTTTCAACCATGACTCTAACTGTAAATTAATTTGATAAACGCTATGTCCTGATAATCTCAAAGGAATTTACTCACCAGGCTTTGGTTTTTTCATTTTAGTGTTTTCTGAATAGACTAAGTTCGTCCTGCATGTTTATCAATCTGGTGAACATGTTCTGTCCCTGAATGGTAGTTCTTACTACTATGCCTCCCAAAATAATCGTCTGAAAATCGCGTGGACATGTTGTTGCAACAAAATCATGAGCTATTTTAAGTCAATTGAAGTGTTCAATAAAAATTGGAAAAACATGACACTTGCAAATCCTGGTGCATTTGAAAAAGAAGCCCTCGCCTTTCTAGAGCGATTCGATTTCTCAGGTTCAAAACCCTCCCTTGAGCATATCGCTGAAGTCTCCAGGTATTTCAGCAGGCTCCCATATGAGAATATCAGTAAGATATTGAAACGAAACCAGGAGCGTGGGTCAAATCGACTCAGGTTGCCCGATGAAGTTACCCACGATCATTTTGCCTGGCATCTGGGTGGTACCTGCTTTTCCCTGACTTATTTCTTGTGCGGGATTTACACTTTACTGGGATATAAAGCCCAACCCCTAATCTGCCATTTAAATTGGGGCGAAAACACTCATTCAGCAGTCACGATTCAATTTGCAGGATCACGATATCTGGTGGATCCTGGCTATATGATTTTCAGGCCACTTCCCTTGAAAAAGTCCAATATCGAAGCTCGTCTCTCTGCTGAGACAGGGCTCTCCCTGCACTTTGATGCTGATAATGACGAATATGCTGTTTATACCTATCGTAAGAGACAATTCGTTCGGCGCTATCGATTTAATGATCACCCAGTCTCCTGGGAACAGTTTGCTAAATTCTGGGAGAATTCTTTTCATCTGCCTGGCATGGATGACCTCACTCTCACCCGCGTTGAAGGCCAGGAGATGATCTTTGTTCAAGGAGATTTTATAAAGATAACGTCCCCTGAAACCATTGAGAAAATTCGTGAAGCTAATTTGGCTGAGAAAATAATTAAAGAGCGTTTCAGAATACCCCTGGCGAAACTCGAGGAAGCCAAATATGTGCTTAAACAGAGGCAGAGATGAAAACCATAGAACCCCAACCTGTTAAATATTTTATTAGTGCTCTTTACTCAGACAGTGATCTCCTTGAGCAGGCTATATCTCAATGTGAACAGCATATTGGAGATATTGACCTCAGAAGTGAGCCCTTTCCCTTTGATTCAACGTCCTATTATGAGAGTGAAATGGGTAAAGTTATTTCCAGAATCATGATCAGTTTTGATGAACTACTTTCTCCCGGCGAATTGGCTCGCCTGAAGGTCTTATGTAATCAAATTGAGGATGAATTGAAGATAAATGGATCGAGAATGGTCAATCTGGATGTGGGCTATTTGGATTTTCATAAATTGGTATTAGCCTCAGCCAAATACAATGGTCAGAAAATATATCTTGATCAGGGAATTTATGCGGATCCCACGCTCTATTTTGAGGGAGGGCAATTCCATGCATTTGAGAACACCTTCCCGGACTTTAAATCCAATACTTATCATGAAGTATTTTTGAAAATTCGCAACACCTACAAGGCTCAGATCAAGAGCTGAATGGTTTAAATTATGTTTGAGATTCAGTAACCTTCTGCAACTCTCTGGCTCTCGTGTAGAATTCCTCCAGTTCCATTTCTTTCAGATAAACTAAGCCATGGGCAGCCCTCACCCGTGGATGTGTGTTTTCATACCAGAAATCTCGTCCCATAACCCTTTTCATATCCTGATGCTGCTGGACCTGAATGGCTTGGGCTAAACCAGAAAATGGACCGTTGAATTCGTGGCTGGGAAAGGGGGCATCCACTTGTGACTGGAAACAATACTTGAATGTTTCTTTCATAATGGCCATGGAATTTAGTGATACTGGCACAAAGATATTGGCGTCAGTGGGCTGGAATTTGAACCAGACATTGCGATAACCCCATACCCTCAGAGGTGCTTCGGGATGTCTTTCTTTATAGAGCCGGATGGCTTCGGCAATAGCCTGCATCACCTTGTAATGAGTATCTGGACCACTGGCTTCAGGATCTAGCGCTAGAGTGACCACTGTTGGTCGAATTTTTTCCATGTACTCGAGAATGGGCTGGACATCACGATCCATGGTTGGATCCTCTGTGAAGATGTCACCCTTATAGAACCCAAGGCGAAGGTGGTGAACATTTTTAATAGGGGTTCCGTAATGTCCCCACACCAGGTCAGCTTCCCACTCTCTGATGCGCCCTTTGAGCAATTGCATGACAGGATCATCTTTTTGACCAGGATAGCGTGTATTCATATATTCAATGAGCTCATTCATTTTAACGGTGAGCGTATCCAGATTATACTCAGGATACAAGATGAGCAGATTGCGAATCAGACGGCGGGATGAACCGTTGTTGCGTAAAGTTCGACTATGATGCGCCACACCATCCAGATAGGTGTAAATATCTCTTTGAGCGCCTGCCTCATTCTTGGCATCGTAATAACTTTCCGCCTGGAGACGATGAAACTGCTCCGTTTCCATATGCTCAAGGGCATTGAGAATCTGATCCCTGACAAATTCATTGGTCACGGCATTAAAACCGCTGGTCATGTAGGCAAAATGATGTTCGTTTCGAGGCGTTCGTACGAGATGAACAATATGAGCGAGATAACCCAGCATGATGTCATCATGGTGTGGTGCAGTGTGAAAAAACACATCATCCACCACAGGCGTCAGTCCTCGATTTAGCTTCGCTTGCAGATCATTGAAAATTCTCTCCTTGATTTCAGGAAGCTTTGCACCACTACGTTTGAGAGCGATGGCCGGGACCTGCTTTTCTGCAACTTGTGCCTCAGTAATGTTCTGAATAGGTGTCCTTGAACGCATGGAAAGTGTGATGAGGTGTTGGTCGACAAGCTCCTCAGAAATCTCAGTAGCTCTCTCAATTTCGTGGGCCTGTCTTCTGTCCAAGAATACTGCAGCTCCTGCGGTTATATAAAAGCGAGCATTGGGCATATTGTGCAGAGCGCCAGCCGGAAAAGTATTGTTGGCTGGTTTCTGGACAGAGCCAGCTACAATTTTGGCTTTGGCTTCTCCTGCAGCAAAAATTAAGCAGGTTGCATCGGGATTATGGGTAATGGTCTGGAGACCAATAGTAATAACAAGGCGTTTCTGAGATACTTCAATGCCACCTAAATCGCCGGCTGCGGCAGCTTGGGTTTCAAAATTTGTAGGTGTCAACCGGGTCGTGGAGAAATAATCTGATCCACGAACATTAAAGGCGATGTGGCCATCAGGACCAATACCCCCCAGGAAGAATCCTATGCCACCTTTGTCCCGAATACGTCTTTCATAATCTGTACAGAATTCATCAACACGTTCGATGGCTTCTTTTTGAAGACGACCTTTGGTCGTCTTTGGTTGACTAAACCGCAGGCTAAGATCCACTACATCATTTGGGAATATTTCATTATAGGTCTTCCCCTGGGGCAAGATGATCTGGGTCGCATCAATGAGTTGAGCACGTTCAGCACTGATGCCAAATCCATTGATATAATATTTCATCACGTAGTCATAGAAGCTGTTGTGTTGAGTGGGAGAAATGGGAAAGAATTCATCTATTTGAACAAACTGTAAATCCTCTAAACGTGGTTTGCGCGAATGATCAAATCCCACTTCTTCCAGAAAAGCGGCCGTTGATTTGTCTTCCCATTGTTTCAAATAATGATCTGCATAGCGGATAAAATATTCTGGTGTTTTACCCGTAGGTAGCGAGACAACTCCTTCAGGATTGCTCTGAACCCATTCCAAAAATCTCAGGGCAGTCAACTGACCGAGATTGGGAAAGTTATTTACCTGGACGACAGGTATTTTTTCATCAGGATCATAACAAAAATCAAGCTTTGAAAGGTTTAGGAAGTGGTTTTCTACAGGCGTGGGCGGATTAAATTTATTCTTTTTATTCATGGCTTCATTATGCTTGTTATAAAACCAATTTACAACCATTTTTTGAATCGTGACGTTTCCATAAATACAATATTATCAACATTTGTGTGTTATTGTTTGTTAGTTTTATTTACCAACTGTTTTTAATTCTTGGGAGGACATTAATACCAATCGTAAAATTGTAATTCAAGGGATTATTGGCTATGTTGAACGATATGACTAAATCAAAAAATACTGCTATTATAGTTGCCGCTGGAAGTGGTAGTAGATTGACCGGCGATATACCAAAACAATATCTGAAATTGAAGGATGTGGAAATCTTAGCCTATTCGGTTCGTTCCTTCAAGGCGCATCCAGAAATCGATGAGGTCATCATTGTCACATCAGCAAATTATCTTGAACACGTCCGTAGGGAATACCCAGAGTGCAAGGTTGTGCTCGGTGGCGAGACCCGGCAAGATTCGGTCTTCAACGGGCTAAAAGCCTGCTCACCAGATACCCATATAGTGTTAATTCATGACGCAGCCCGTCCCCTGATTCCTTCCAGAGTTATTGATAGATGTCTCTCCAGCCTGGAAAAATATGAAGGTGTTGCTCCTGCATTAAAACCAGTTGATTCCATGATTCAACTCGAAGATTCTGGATTTAGAAATCTCCAGCGCGAAACCCTGAGGATCATCCAAACCCCTCAATGCTTTCATATAGATATTCTGAGAGCTGCTCATGTTTCGGGGAACATCGACACAGATGAATTGGGTCTCGTAAAGCAAAGTAATCCACAAGCCCGTCTGGGATTCATTGAAGGTGAACCTCAATTAATGAAGCTCACTTCGTCCCGGGATTTTGACCTCATTAAACTGTTTTTATCAAACGAATCCATCACTGCGTAAGCTGCTGAATGCACTCTAGCCAACCCCAACGTCTGGATTTTATATATAGCGCTGAGAAGGAAAAATCTGCGCTGCTGCCTCTCTACACTCACATGAAACAACACAATAGTGATGTCAGGATGGTTAAAATTCATCGACGAAGTATTTTTAAAAGTTATATCCGAAACCTTGCTCCCGTTGTGGTGGCCAGCTATGACATGACTTTAGATCGCGTAAAAAAGGCGGGGTGGGTTGGCCGAACTGTGTACGTGGATCATGGGTTGAGTCCCGTCAAATACTATGCTTATCGATATGAAACATTTCACGATATAGACTTACTCTTTTACCCCGGACCCGTTTTCAAAAAAATAATGGAAGTTCTCAACCCTGAGTTTAAGCAGGGTTTGCTTGGTGGACTTCCAAAGATGGATGAATTCATGGGTAGCAAAATCAATAAGGTGGATTACTGTGCAGAGTTGGGTCTAGATCCACAAAAACCAGTCGTATTGTTCGCGCCAACCTGGGGGGGTAAGTATGAATCAACTTGGGGTATCAATAACGCCAGGTTTTTGTCAGGAATTCCAAACCTGGTAATCAGTCCACATCCTGCTGATTTCAAAGCGGCAAAGCGCTTTAATGCCATCCTCCCTAAACAACCAGGTTCAACCAACGACTTGATCAAGATCGCCGATGTCGTCATCAGTGATGTGTCATCAATAGTAGGTGAGGCAGCCCTATTGGGGAAACCAACAATTCAACTTGAATTGCCAAATTATCCTGGATGCTTCCCAAATCCGGACAAACGCAAAAAGGGGGATTGGCTAGATGCGACGCGACTTTCTTTCTTCGCTGAGCAGGCGGATCCTATCAAGCGACCTTTTAAGCTGGCATTTTTAGATGAAGATTGGGTTTTGGGTTATACCAGCAAACCTGAGAACTTAATTGACACCGTCGAAAGAGCCCTTTCCGAGCCAGAGCGTTTTGCTGAAAAACGAGCCTACTGGAATGAACAGAACTGCTATATGCCAGATGGAAATACCAATGAAAGATTGACCAAAATGATATTTCATTATATTGACACTGGTGTTCTAAAACAATTTGGGTGAGCAGGAAACTCAACTATTTTTTTCGGTGCTGACCAACCAATCCAATTAAAAGAGAGATAACGTGGGTACTATATGAATGTAGCAATAATTCTGGCCGGTGGAAAAGGTGAGCGTTTTGGTGGTGAAGTCCCCAAGCAATTTGTCGTTCTTCACGGACACCGAGTAATGGATTATGCCATAAAAGCCTTCGAGCAGCATCCGGAAATTGATAAAATTATTATTGTGGTACCTGCAAATTGGAAGGCTGAGCTTGCCTTAGAATATCCACAACATCTGGTCGTCCTGGGAGGAGATACTCGACGAGAGTCATCCTATAATGGCTTAATTGCATGCCCTGAAGATACAGATAAGGTGCTATTGCATGATGCTGCCAGACCCTTTTTGGACTATGACACTATTCAAAGAGTACTGGATGCATTAAAGAATTACGATGCTGTCGATACAGCAATTGCTGCAACAGATACTATCATAGAAGTAAAAGACAATATCATTACTGACATGCCTGTCAGAGATTTTTTATACCAGGGCCAGACCCCCCAGGGGTTCAACTACAAGGTCATTCGTAAAGCACATGAAAGCATTTTTGTAGAGACCACTGATGACATACGCCTAGCCATTGAAATGGGTATACAATGTGTGTCCGTAGCTGGTTCTCAATTCAACTTTAAGATTACCTCTTCCAACGATTTATACATGGCTGAACGAGTCACCCAAATTAATGCAGTAAAAACCGCAGAAACCCCTCAGTTGGATGGCAAAAAAGTTTTAATTTTTGGTGGAACAGGTGGCATTGGTTCAGCACTAAGTGAGATTCTTAAAAGCCAAAATGCCGATGTAACTGCTTTGGGCTCAGAGGTGGATCTCACCAAAGACACCCTCCCTGAAAGTCTCACCAGAGACTGGGATATCATTATTCACACTGCAGGTATATTCATAAAGAAACCGTTTTCTGAATTGAGTGTGGCCGAATGGGACAAAGTGATGGCCGTGAATTTGCGATCAGCGTTTCTAGTAGCTCAGCTTGCTCGAAAAACAATGAAACAGGGTGGGTGGCTCACTTTTATTGGATCCAGCTCATCCCATAGAGGACGAACCAGCCAGTCTGTTTACGCCGCTTCAAAAGCAGCACTAAACAATCTTACACAATCGCTTGCTGCTGAATTTCTAGATGATAATATCAGGGTGAATTGTATAAATCCCCCGCGGACCGATACACCTATGCGGCACCAGGCTTTTCCTGGAGAAAATCGCGACTTATTAGCTGACCCTGGACAAGTGGCCAAAGATATTTTAAAATATTGCTCTGGTGAGGAAACGGGTCACATCGTAAACCTCAAATACACCACGCAATTCCGGGCAAAGAGATGATTCAAACCCTGGGTAAGGTCTTTAAAGCATTGGACCGCGTAGGCCTGGAAAGTTGCATTGGGGATGAATCATTATTTGGATTAGCTGAAGGTAATCTAGAAAAATATATATTCGATCCAGTCATTTATCAGTTCCCCACCAGACTCTCAGGAATCCGCTATATCGCTTTGACAGTCATCCTGTATTTTCAAGGTATCGTTGTAAAGCCTAAGTGGGTGCATGGAAGTTTTAGACTAAAAATAAGAGGGAAAACTGATACTGGCAGGAAGGCTGCTAATTTCATTTTTTTAATGCGACTAAAAAAAACACCTGATCATCTAGGTATATACGAAAATAACCGATCCTGCGTTTTCCCTGAGTCGGCCATGAGACCGCGGGAAGATTTCCCTTATAAGGATATAATTATTAAAACGCCCCCTCATCTGCACCAGTTTTCTACCGACTTCAAAAAACAACTTTTTTCAAATACCTATAGAACACACCCCACTAACTTTGACCAACAGACTGCTGATCAGGCAGAATCCATGCTTTTCCGGATTGCTGACATTCTAAATACCCAGGGAAGTCATTGGTGGCTTGAAGGGGGTACACTTCTTGGACTATTCCGAGATGGTAAATTATTGGATTGGGATCATGATATCGATCTTGGTCTCAAGTTTGAATCTGACGCGCAAATTTCAAAGCTGATCCTTGAACTGAAAAAAACTCCCTACTACATCAAAATCTTAGACTTCCCCCAGAAGGAGGGTCTCTGGAACCTTGGTAACATCCGCCTGATAAAAATTTATCCACGACGTTTCTATTTTTTTCACACAGATCTCTGTCTTGATCTCTTTGTCTTTTATCGGGAAGCGTTTGAAAACGAAACTGATCCGGTTTACAAGTATGTTGTGCATCAGAGAAACGGATATCATTCGGCCTCCATTCTCGATGATTTAACAGATTTGTTCCATAAAGGTCATCGTCTTGGTCGGCCAGAGCAAACGGAAACTTTCTTGGCCAATAAGTATGGTGATAATTGGAGTACCCCTGTAAAAGAGTGGCATGTAGCCATTGATGATAAATCTATCCTCAATAACATGGATTAGGTCTGAGGCGAATGCATACAATCGATTTATCATACCTACCTCAATTTTTAAAAAATGGGGTGTCTAAAAAAACCATCATTATAGGGAACGGCCCCAGTGCAGCTGGGCACGCATTGGGCAAAGAGATTGATGACTTTGAGCAGATCATTCGCATTAATAATTATGTTACCCATAACATGGAAACCCATGTTGGATCTCGAACAGATATCTGGGTCAATGGTGCCAATCAGGGTTTAAAGCGTCGTTCTGATATCCCTGAGAATATATTGGTGATGATTCCCCCCGTAGTTTTAAAGCATAAAGGTGATACCATACATCCTCGCATTACCAAACGACTTGGGACAAAAAATTATGCACTTCTACCAATAGAGATCATGTCTGAAATGGAATCAAGCTGTGGTCTTGATCGACCGACAACCGGATTCTTTGCCATTTATTTCTTTTACCTCTTGGGTCTTGACCTGACGCTTCACGGTTTCGATTTTTTTGTCGGTTCAACTGCTCATTATTTTGATAGTCCCCTTAAACGCTGGCTCAAAGAAAAGGGGCTCATTCGCAAAGCAGGAAAACATGATGTGAGTGGAGAAAAGGAATTTGTTGAGTCTCTTATCGGGCAGGAAAAAATAAAGCTTCTGACCGGTTAATGTCCGCGTTTCAAGGTCAGCAGTACCAGTCCTGAAATCGTAATTACACCTCCTACAATCACATTCAAGGATACGATCTCACCAAAAAACAACCAGGCTAGAATCGATGCTAAAATTGGTTCTCCGAAAGGCATGGCTCCAACAATTGTGGGCCGTATATACCTGACTGCATAGTTCATACTGTTATGCCCTATCAGGGTAGGCAAAATGACCAGGCCCAACAACCATTTGACATCGCTGGATGAAAATTTCATATCGATACCTAGTCCCAGGATTACTCCTATCAGAGTCAAGGCAGCAAACAAGTAAAGCCAACGGGTATACATAATATTGGTAATATCCCTGCGTACTCGTTGACCTATAAGAAGCACAACTGACATGAAGGCTGAGCTGGCCAAAGCATAGAGATTTCCTGTGGTTGCCTCAGTTCCCCAATCAAACCCAGAACCTTGAACAATGAAGGCCCCAATAATTGCGATCCACAACCCCAGCAAGGCAGCTAAAGGCAACTTGTGCTTAAGAACGAACCGTTCATAAATAAGCGTAAAGATGGGAGCCATGGTCGCGAAGAGGGTGGCGTTTGCGATTGAAGTAAGTTTTATGGCTGAATAAAAAAATGCGAAATGTAATGCCAGGAATATGCCTGCAATGATAATTGCAGGGAATTTAGCAGTCTCTAGAGGTTTCTGGGGCTGGATGATACCGTGGGTCCATAGCATCGTGGAAGCACCGGCCATTCGCCAAAATGCGATTGTGAGTGCCGCCATTTCCGGGAGAAAACGAGCAAGCGGACCACCAAAGCTGACACCCAAAAGTCCAAATGCGAGGATGAAATAAACTTTATTATTCATAGGCTTGAACATAAACCAGGTGAAGGATTCGGACACGTGCTGATTCATGCCATCCCCACCATATCAGACTCAAGGGGTAAGTCGTTAAAATTGTGGGCTGTGATGGGCATCTCTCCATATATATTGCAGGATGTCAATTTTTTGCATAATTCCAGCTCGTGGTGGCTCCAAGGGTGTTCCACATAAAAATATTGCACCGTTCCTGGAGCAACCCTTGATAAGTCACTCTATCAAGTACGCCTTGGAATCCAGCTTGGTTGACAGGGTATTTGTGTCTACCGATGATGAACAGATTACAGAAATATCCAGAAGTGATGGAGCTGAAGTCATCCCGAGACCCGCAGAACTTGCTGGTGATTCGGCGACTACCGAATCCGCTATTTCACATGCAATCGAGTGGTGGCAAGAACAGAATTTGAATCCAACAATCATTGTTTTGCTCCAGGCTACCAGTCCGCTTAGGCCCAATGGCTCTTTGGACAATGCTCTAGAGAAGTTTCAAGCAGAAGGTTTCGATTCTTTACTCAGCATCTCTCCCACCCACAGATTTTTCTGGAGGGTTGACGAAAAAGAAGCACATGCCGAGTATGATTTTATGAATCGACCAAGACGTCAAGATATGACAGAGGCTGATATCAGATATGTTGAAAATGGTTCCGTTTACATTTTTACATCAGACCATTTCAAGCGCACTGGAAATAGACTTGGAGGGAGAATCGGATATACCATTTTTCCAGAAGAGTACAGTCCTGAAATAGATACACCGAGCGATTTTTTATTGCTGGAAAAAATTGCTGAAAATTTATAAAGATAGATCGTTTTACTAAAATATTGGAGGTTGCTTTGCCAACTTTACAACTAGGCTCACATTGGGTAGGTAATAGTGAGCCAACCTATATCATCGCTGAAATTGGTATCAATCACCAGGGTGAGGTGGAAATTGCAAAAAGGCTGATTCAAGAAGCGGCTGATGCAGGAGCCAATGCGGTTAAATTTCAAAAGCGCAGTATAAAGCGCATCCTGACCCACGAAGGTCTGGAGATGCCCTATGACAATCGTAATTCATTTGGTAAAACCTATGGTGAGCATAAAAAAGCTCTGGAGCTTTCTGAGGATGACTATCAGGAACTCTTGAGTTTCGCCGCTGAACATAAAGTTGACTTTATCGCTTCTGGATGGGATGAAGAAAGTATCGATTTTCTAGATACTTTAGGTGTCCCTTTTTTCAAAATGGCTTCAGCAGATTTGACCAACATACCATTGCTCATACATACGGCAAAAAAGAACAAGCCCATGATTCTATCAACCGGCATGGCTAACATGGAAATGGTAGAAACGGCTGTGAACGCCGTCAAGCCATTCGATGTGCCTCTATGCGTTCTACAGTGTACATCGACATATCCATCAGTATTTGAAGAGGTTAATCTTGGTGTGATTCATACCTTCAAACAAAGATTTCCTGATGCAGTGATTGGCTATTCAGGGCACGAATTAGGTATCGCTATCACTGAAGCGGCTGTAGCTCTTGGTGCTAAAATTGTTGAACGTCACTTTACCCTTGATCGTACCATGAAAGGTGGTGATCATGCCGCCTCCCTTGAACCAGGTGGCTTTTCAAAACTGGTTCGGGATATCCGCCATATTGAAGCGGCCATGGGTGGTTCATCCAAGCATGTACAGGAATCAGAAGCTCCCATTTTCAAAAAATTAGCTAAAAGTGTTGTCTCACAGGTAGTGATTCCTTCAGGGACTGTTCTTACAAGAGACATGCTAACAACTAAGGGTCCAGGAACCGGTATTTCACCTGCTCGGATGGATGAGCTATTAGGAAAAATGGTTATCAAGGACATCGCCGCAGACGTTGTACTCAAGGATGAAGACATCAACTGGTAATCAGGAGTTCTAATGATATCTGAACAACTTCAGGCCAAAGCTCAAAAGATCAAATTGGTAGTAACTGATATAGATGGTGTCTGGACAGATGCAAAAATCTATTACACAGGAGAAGGGGAGTTACTAAAGGCATTTAGCTATTATGATGGTATGGGAACCGCCCTTCTTACTAAGGCCAATATCAGAACAGCCATCATTACTGGCGAAAATTCAGAGCCTGTTGCCCGAAGAGCTGAGAAACTCAAAATTGAGGATGTTTTTCTTGGAGTTCATGATAAGCTTGAAGCCTTTGAGTCTCTTCTGGAAAAATACCAGCTCCACCCATCGGAAGTAGCCTATATCGGTGATGATCTAAATGACTATAATGTTATGCAGGTAGCCGGTCTCACTGCAGCACCTTCCAGCACGCCAGCCTTCCACATTCTCAAACCAGACATTTTGTTAAGCCGCGCTGGTGGTGATGGTGCCTTTAGAGAGTTTGCTGATCTCATCATAGCATCTCAGCGATGAAAACGCTTTTCTATTCTCTCTATAATCTTCTTCTTTATTTAGTTTTACCCATACTATGGGTAAGCGCCTACTTTAATGATAAGCTTGCCGGGAGTTTATCAGGACAGAAAGATATAACTTCGAGAGTTTTACGTTTCAAAGATAAAGTTAAGTCTGATCCCAAACCAATTATCTGGACTCACTCAGCCTCAGCAGGTGAGTTCGAGCAGATGCGTCCTGTATTAAGCAGACTCTCTGAACTGGATGTTTACATCTACCAGACATTCACCTCTGCCACCATTTTCTACAAAGCATCACACAATAAAACCTTCCATGGTGTGAGCTTTCTTCCATGGGACCTATATACACGAGTGAATCATTTCGTTACACTTCTAGAACCTGATTTGTTTATCAACACAAGGCACGATATCTGGCCCAATCTCCACTTCTCACTTCGTAATAACCAGATTAGAAATATTCTCATCAATGCCAACCTTTATCAGAATTCGAAACGGCTACTTCCTGGCCTGCGTGGGATCAATGCATTGGTTTTTAATCAAATAGATCACATATATACTGGATCTACTACTCTCAAATCATTGTTAGAGCAAATATATGCTGGACAAATAGATGTCGTGGGTGACTCACGGTTCGATCAAGTTCACGAACGCTCGATAAAAAACAAGGAAGTGTTGATAACTAATGATTTAATAGCTGACCGACGGGTCGTTATATATGGATCTGTGGGTGATAGCGATTTAAAGATTATTACTGATGCCATTGCTCAAGTCCCAGGTGACAAGGCTTTTATGCATATTATTGTTCCCCACGAAATTGCTGAACGAGATCTCATTCCTTGGGAGGCTGAGCTTTTCCGACAAAAGATTAAATCAATACGAAAAAGTGAACTTGCGCAGTTCAAAAATGAATCTGTGATCATCTGGGACAGTGTGGGTCAATTGGCAGACCTGTATAAATACGCCGATCTGGCATTTATTGGAGCTGGTTTTGGCGCAGGCGTACACTCTGTAACTGAAGCTGCCATATATAAAGTACCTAGTGCCCATGGCCCCAATTATGATATTCTAGCCGAAGCCATTGATCTAGTTGAGAAAGGACTATCAGCAGTAGTAAATGATGTTGTTGATCTCACAACCTTCTTGTCAATGCCTGAGGAAATCATTTCTGAAATTTCGGTGCAAATTGAGGTATACGTTAACGAGGGACTTGGTGCTACTGATAGAATAATAAAGAGCGAACCTCTACTTCGTTCTCTTGCTCCACAATAAAATTAAGCAACAATTCCTGTCCAATATCTGGAGGGAATGTCACGAGAGATTCACCATCAATACATTCAATCAGCACTAATCTATTGATCCCAATCTGTTTTCCAATGTTATGGCAGAAAACACATGTTTTAATAAAACTTCTGAATGTCATCACATAGTTCTCAATTGTTTTATGAATAATTTAAATCATGTTTATTAAAATGAAATGGCCTTTCTATTTCCCATGGCACTCCAATGGAAATAGAAAGGCGTTTAAATATTTACCATTCTGATGAAAAGTCTTATGCCAGTTTGGCGACGACCTCGTCATAATTTGGTTCGTCAGAAACAACAGGTACCTGCTGGGTGTAGGTTACTGTTCCGGCACTGTCCACCAGGATCACAACTCTAGACAAAAACCCTTTCATTGGACCATCAATAACCTGCAATCCATAATCTTTTCCAAACTGTCCTGTTTCAAAATCAGAAAGAGTGATGACATTCTCCAGGCCTTCAGCGCCACAAAACCTTGATTGGGCAAATGGCGTATCACGCGATATGCACAATACTTTTGTGTCTGGGAGCTTTCCTGCAAGTTCGTTAAAATAACGGACAGAAGCTGCACAGGTCCCAGTGTCAAGACTGGGGAAGATATTTAGTACAAGGCGTTGTCCTTTAAAATCGACAATGCTTACTCTAGAGAGATCTTTGGCTACCAATTCAAAGTCTGCTGCCTTAGATCCTATCTCAGGTAACTCACCAATAGTGTGAACTGGATTACCACGTAAAGATATTGTTGCCATATTTAATTTTCCTTTATAATTGTTTAAAATACTATTCCTGTCAATCTAACTCTGAATCAAGTTGCTGAATATTAAAATGCCACAATTAGTTCTTCACTAGGCTTTCAAAGCATCCTCAAAATGCACATGCAACCGTGAGACTCCTATCGAATCTCCCAATCTTCCACATCACCTTCGATCAGGTTGAAGAGAGGATGAAGCTGTAACTCGATAGTCTCATTCAGCTTATGATATTTACCCAAGTCCCTCACTCTTAATTTTCCCAACAAATGAGTTTGTTCATAGAATAACTGTCCCGTGGTTACTGCTATAAATTTAGCGTCCACAGATGAGCCTATCTTGCTCTCATCAAAATGAAACCCACGTTGCTTAGCTTCTTCAAGAACACTAAGGAGATAAGAGTTAATATGGTTTAAGGGGTGATTTGTGGCTTTAAAGCGATGAAGTTGGGGATGATTCTGATACCCCTTGGTCATGCCTTCCAGGACACGTTTTGCCAACAAAGTTTCTCGCCAGAGAGCGGCCAATCCTTTGCTATCTAAATACATGGGATGAAGGGACCAAATTCTCATTACTTAAACCTATATAAATAAGGAAAAAGAACTATGAAATCAATTTAACCATTAAGCTTGAGTGTTTACTTAAGGTGTTCTGTGTCCTGAGGGTCTACGACGTTTAGGTCGACTTCCACCGCCACCTGAATTTGCAGGCTTCGATTTCTTCCGTAAGCCATATGGTACTGCAGCATCCTTAGCTGCCACTTCAGGACTATAATTCAAAAAAGGATGCTCAGAGACAACTTTGATTTTTTGCTTGATCAATTTTTCAATATCTCGGAGAAATGCTTTTTCTTCCTCATCACAAAAGGAAAGGGCTATACCACTGAAACCAGCTCTCCCCGTTCGTCCGATACGGTGTACATATGTCTCGGAGATATTAGGAAGGTCATAGTTAACCACATGGGACAATTCATCAATATCAATCCCACGTGCAGCAATGTCTGTGGCCACCAGAACTTTAGTTTCTCCACTTTTAAAATTTCCCAGCGCCCGTTGTCGAGCCGTCTGTGACTTATTGCTATGAATAGCTTCTGCTGAAACGCCTGCTCGATCCAAAAACTTGACAATTTTATTAGCGCCGTGTTTTGTCCGGGAAAAAACCAGGACAGACTCCATGGCTAAGGTGTTTAGTAAATGAATTAGAAGTTTTGTTTTACCCGGCTTACTGACAAAGTAAACGGCTTGTTCAACTTTCTCAGCAGTTGTCTGGTCAGGAGTCACAGACACTTTTTCAGGATTGCCCAGGATCTTACGAGAAAGGGCTACAATATCTGGAGGCATAGTTGCAGAGAAAAACAAAGATTGACGCTTTGGTGGTAGCAGGGCAATCAGCTTTCTGATATCATGGATAAATCCCATGTCCAACATTCTGTCCGCTTCGTCTAGAACTGAGTATTCAACATCCTTTAAACTGATAAAACCCTGTCCAATGAGATCAAGGAGACGTCCAGGAGTAGCAACCAGGACATCAATACCCCGGTCGAGAATTTTGGTCTGGGCTCCCTGTTTTACACCACCAAAGATTACCGTGTTTTTAATCCCGGTATGCTTGCCATATACGCTAAAACTCTCGCCTATCTGTATGGCCAGTTCCCTCGTGGGGGTAACTATGAGAGCCTTTATTTTTCGATGGTCTCGATGGTCTCGATGGTTCTGCTTGTTTTGATGCTTCAGGTACAGGTGTTGGAGAATGGGTATGGCGAAGGCAGCCGTTTTCCCTGTTCCTGTCTGAGCACAACCAAGAAGATCCTTACCCCGTAATAGAATGGGAATGGATTGTTCCTGAATGGGAGTAGGATTGGTATAGCCTTCGGCACTCAATGCCCTGAGGATTGGGTCAATAAGCCCTAACTGTTGAAAAGTCATACTAGGCTATCACTTCTTACGACTTCGACGTGGACTGATGCCACTCTTTTTTCCACGATCACTACGTCTACCGCCCTGACTCATTCCATATTCTTTTTGCTTGGAAAATTTTTTCTTTTTTGTTGGCAAAGGAGTTGGCTTTTCTGTAGAAACTTCCAGTTGAACTTTGACGCCTTCATGTTCCTGACCATGCAGCTTGTCAACCAGTGTATTCACAACACCCTGTTCAATATCGAAAAAGGCAAACTTCTTCATAATTTCAATGGCACCCACATCAGCTTCATTGGAGTTTAAAGTTTTATTAATTAAACCAATCAAGCGCGTTGGTGTTAAATCATTTTTCATCCCCAGATTGATAAACAATCTGGTGAAAGTTTTATGACGGGGGCCTTGCTCTCGCTGGACATCCGGCCTATCACCCTGCTTGGTTCTATCTCTTCGGGTGTCTGGCTTATCGCCCCTCTTGTTTCTATCTCGTCGACCTAGGCGTTCCCCACGTTCCGGTTTATCATTAGCTGAAACGTTAATATCAGTAGCATGCTTGTAATAGGCCAGGAAACGATTGAACTCTGCTGACACAAAATGCTTTATAAGTTCTTCTCGACTCAACCATTCCAGTTTTTCATAGATGGCTGGCATGAAGGGACCAATTTGCTTTTCGTCAACTTCAACTTTTTCAATTTTATCAATTAGAGAGTATAGCTGCTTGCTACAAATATCTTTCCCCGTAGGGACAAGTTCTTTGGTGAATTTTAGTTTGAATTTATTTTCTATTGATCTGATTTTTCCAAACTCACGGGTATGAATGATGGCAATTGAGATACCATTCTTTCCAGCCCTTCCAGTTCTACCACTTCTATGGATATAAACTTCTGAATCATCAGGTAGGTTGTAGTTAACCACATGGGTGAGATCGTTAATATCCAGCCCACGTGCAGCAACATCAGTAGCAACTAGAATCTGTATTTTTTTAGATCGAAATCTTTTCATCACTTCATCGCGTTGTGCCTGTGACAATTCACCATGCAGGGCATCGGCATTATAACCGTCATGCATAAATTTATGCGCCACATCCTTGGTCTCTTGCCTTGTTCGACAAAAAACCAGACCATAAATGGTTGGATTTGAATCAGCGATTCGCTTCAGAACTTCGTATCTGTTCTTGGCTTGAACCATATAATAAATATGCCTGACGTTCACAGCACCTGTGTTCATTTTTGTGGCAGCAATTTCAATAGGATCCTTCATGTAAGTCTTGGTCATCCGCTGCACTTCTTTTGACATGGTCGCTGAAAACAGGAGTGTCTGTTTTGTAGCTGAAGTCTCGCTCAGGATGGCGTCCAGATCTTCCTTAAAACCCATATTGAGCATCTCATCAGCTTCATCTAAAACCACCCGTTCAACATTCCCCAGGAGCAATCTTTTTCGCTTAATTAAATCTTTGGCGCGGCCAGGTGTGGCCACGACGATTTGAGCAGATTTTCTGAGTGCTCTAATCTGGGTATCAATAGGGGCACCACCATACACTGCAACGATACCAATCTCTTTGATTTTTTTAGCGAAATTATTCAAATCCTTCGTAATCTGGATACACAGTTCCCTAGTGGGGCAAAGAATGAGTGTCTGTGTTCTTTTATCTTCAGGTTTTGTGAGATGTACTGCCGGTAAACCAAAAGCTCCGGTTTTTCCTGTCCCCGTTTGAGCAAAGGCTACTAGGTCCTGAGTTGAGGTTAATAAGTGTGGAATTGTCTTTTCCTGAATAGGGGTTGGGCTTTCAAAACCTAATTCTTGAATTGCCTGAACAATGTCATCATTTAGGCCGAGTTGTGCAAAAACATTCATGGTGATAGTTTGATCCAATTAATATTTAGTATGTTGTTATTTTCATTTCGTTTAGT
>JACKQG010002179.1_pt1 | contig 25967 bp, 16 predicted proteins | sample 8237621 | NCBI WGS metagenome assembly JACKQG01 (sample SAMN15677084, study PRJNA649215) | marine metagenome | biome: marine; feature: Black Sea; material: saline water; isolation source: suspended particulate matter (SPM) from the Black Sea western gyre | collected 2013-06-09/2013-06-10 | depth... | reverse complement strand
CTCAACCATCAAAAGGACCCCAAATTCGCCCCCCGTGACACAACCCGTCGTCACCACCGGCCACGCCACTTCCTTGGTTCCGAGCAACGCTGCATCGCGCGGATTCATACCGCGCTCGACGTAGCGATAACAATTTTCCACCACCACAATGGCATCGTCTACGACCAGGCCGAGTACCAAAATAAAGGCAAACATGCTCAACATGTTCATGGTGATACCCAAAAACGACATGCCGATGACGCCGCCCATAACGGCCACCGGAATTCCTAATGCCGTCATCAACGCGGTGCGTGCATCCAAAAACGCCCACAAAATCAACAGCACCAGCGCCAGTCCAAAAAACCCGGATTGCAGCAGGGTGCGCAAACGGTTTTTAACGTAAATGGAAAAATCGCTGGAGATCCCCATGGACAAACCTAACGGCAAATCGGGACGAAATTCTTCCACCAATACCTTCACCTGATCCACAATATCGATGGTATCGCCGACCTTGTCCTTGGCGATTTGTAGCGACAGCGATTGATAGCCGTTGTAACGACTGGTAGTCAGCGCTTTTTCAAATTCCAAGCGCACCGTGGCGACGTCGGCGATGCGAACTAAGGTGCCATCGGGTAGGGCGCGGATCACCTTTTGGCCGAGTGCCTGAGCAGTGGTCTCTTCGCCCAAGATACGTAGCACCGTTTCCCCCGCCGGAGTTTCCAAGGTACCGCCCGGTAGATCGCGTACTTGTGGACCTAGCACGGCGGCAATTTCGGTCAAACTGATGCCGAAGCGTTCCAATTGCGCGGGCTGAACTTCAACTCGCAATTCCGGATCACGCAGGCCTAGCAGAGTGATCGAAGAAACCCCAGAAATGGTTTTGACGCGGTCGCGCAGACCTTCGGCCACGTCGCGTTTGCGCCATTCATCCAAATTGCCAAACAAATTGATCGTGACCACTGGGAACTGCAGCTTCTGCTCAAAAATGCGTGGATCCTCGGCGTCCTGCGGCCAGTCTTGAATGATGTCGACCTCTTGCCGGAGCTCATCCAAATACTCCTGCAAGTTGGTGCCTTCACTGAGGCGAATAAAAATCCGCGCCATGTCTTGACGCGAGGTCGAGCTGACCTCATATGTACCTTGCAAGCCGTCAGCCGCCTCCTCAATCGGAATCACGCACAGCCGTTCAATTTCATCGGCGGACGCATTGGGGTAGATCACTTGGACCTCAACCGCATCCTTGGCAAATTCAGGAAAGACCTCACGCGGCAGGGTGCCCAACATCAGCCAGCCGATGACCAGCACGCCAATGAATACCAAATTCACGGCAACCGGGTTATGCACCGCAAAACGGATCAATGGTTTCATGGCAGAACCGTTACTGGATCGCCAGAGCGAGGAGTCTCCAAGTTATCCACCGCGATCACCTCGCCTACGGATAAACCCTCAAGAACCGGATGCCAGCTTTGACCATCGGCGTCGACCAATATGCGGCCCAGGCGCAAGGCGCGTACGTCGGCATGTTTGTTATTCACCACCACGGCTTCGGGACCGTGATCGCCTAGTCGGAAATCGGACGGCTGTAGCCAAATTGCGGTGCGTTCGCCGAGATCAATCCAAACTTCGGCGAAGGCGCCACCGGGCAGGCCGAGTTGCTGATTGTCAAATTTCAATTCCAGCAGGCGCGCTCGAGATTCCACTCGAGCGATGGCTGACAAACCATGAAACGCGGCTTTCACCTTCAACGGTTGGCCATCTTGATCCAAGTATGCCGGCAGATTCAACCATGCCGAATACTCAGGCAACCACTCTGCCACGTCGGCATTGGGCAGCGGGACTTGTACCAGCAAAGTTTGGCGATCCACCAACTCACAAACCGGCATGCCTGGTGCCATCCAACTGCCAACCTCTGTCGCGACGGCTACCACTTCGCCGATAAACGGAGCCTTGAGCTCACACTTTGCTAATTCCAATTCCGCCTGCCGCACCGCAACCTGCGCTGCTTCGGCTTGAACCGTCGCCGCCTGCCAAGCTGCCTCGACACTGGCCTGAGTAGCCCGCGCTCGATCCAGACGTCCGTGCGCGCCTAACCAAACTAAATGAGCTTGATCCGCGGCCGACGCAGATCCGGATCCGGCCTCCGCCAAATTCTGTTGCCGCTCCGCCTCGCGCCGCGCCACCGGCTCACTTTGCTGGGCATTTTGCAGCTCTTGCTCCGCAACCGCCCGCTCCGCCCGACGCCAATCCGCATTGGCCTGAGCACTATTTAGATTGGCCTGCGCGGCCTGCACAGCCAGCTGAGCGCGCTGGTCGTCCAATTTCAGCAACGGAAACCCGACCCCGACCTCTGACCCAACCTCCAATAGCGGGGACCGCCAAGTCACTAGACCACTTTGATCCATCGCCAAAGCAGTGCGTCGAAAGGGCTGAGTTTGGCCATAAACCCGCAACTGGTGACGTCGGCTAGTGGCGGCCAAGCTGCGTACACGAACCGGCGCGGCGGCAGGTTCAGGGGCCAATTGCTGGGGCGGATCCGGTCGGCTCATCCAGAGAGCGCCCAACACCAGGGCGATGACAATCAGGACCAAAAAACCGGTCAGCCAGGGTGAGGTAGGCCGCTGTTTCATGACGCAGTGTTATAGGCTGGACGCCCGCGCAACGCGAGTAGAGAATATGCGGCCCTCCAGGCTAGGGCACACCCGCCAAGCCGCTCCTCATACCTGCCAGCTACCTCTGCATCGTGGCCACTACAAGCAACATCGAAGTCAACGCCGAAGAAATCGGCCCCTGCCATTACAAACTCACCGTGCAAGTTCCGGTAGAACGCATTGTTCAGGAGTTCGACCATACCTATCGCGAAGCTGGCAAAACTTTGGCAGTACCAGGATTCCGCAAAGGCAAGATTCCGACCAACGTATTACGCGGTCTGCTCGGCGATCAAGTCCACGAGGACGCCAAAAATCACCTGTTCGAGCACATTGTGCGCGATGCCGTTCAAAAGGCCGAATTGGTTGCTTTGCGGGTGGTCAATTTCGACATGGATCAATACGAAGTCAGCGAAGAAACTGCGCTCGATTTTGAGGTCGAAATCGAGACTACTCCCAAAGTGGAGTTGCCGGAATGGTCTGAGTTGGATGTAAAAGCCGAGCCGATCATTGTCAACGCCGAGCACGTCGACTTGACCTTGGAAGACATCCGCAAGAAAAACCTGCGCTTCGATGAGGCCGCCGAGGGTCAGGGATTGGATGAGGATCACGCTGTAGAAATGGATCTGCAGTACTTCCTTAACGATGAAGCTGGCCCCGATGCCAAGGACATCCGTTTAGGTCTGGAATCCCCTCTTTATGGCGTGGAGGAAGAAGAGTGGACGTCCAAAATGACCGGCGCCAAAAAGGGTGATGAAATCACTTTGGCCTGTGAATTCAACGAAGGCTTCTCCAACGAAGAATGGGTCGGCAAGACTGGTGAGGTCCGCCTCGAAGTCAAAAACTTGGTCCACCCGCGCCCTGCCAGCGATGAAGAAATTGCCGAACAGGGTGGCTTCGCAGCGGAAGAATTGCGCACCAAAATCAAAGAGGGCTTAACCGAAGAAGCTTTGCGCGCAGAACGCAATCGACAAGCCGACGCAATGATTCAAGCCATTTTGGACCGCCGCCCCTTCCAGCTTGCTCAGGGCATGTTGGACGAGGAAACCAAGCAGACCGTCAAACAGGAAATTGCACGCTTGACCGAACAGGGCCTGGCCGAAGAAACCGCCAAAGAACAGGTCGAGTCCCAAGAAACTGCGATCGCCACTGCCGCCGAGGCTCGTTTGAAGTCGTATTTCTTGATTCGCCGCATTGCTGAGCAGCAGGAAATCCCGGTGACCAAAAATGAAATGGAGCAGGCTTTGCGTGCCATTAGCCAACACCATGGCGTCGACGTTAAGACTGTGCGCAACGTATACGCCCAGCAGGGCCGCCTAGACGACGTCGCCAGCGACATTTTGACCGGCAAAGTTCGCGCTTTCCTCATCAAGCAAGTGGAAGAAAATGCCGAAGCAGTTGAAGCCAGCGATGCGTAGACGTACCGTTTGAGGACACGGCCATGACTGATACCAACGCCTTCTACACCATTCCTTACGTCATCGAGAAAACCGGACGTGGGGAACGCACATACGACCTTTACTCGCGCTTGCTCGAGGATCGCATCATTTTCTTGGGTACCCAGGTAGATGATCAAGTTGCCAACGCCATCGTGGCCCAACTATTGTTCTTGGCGAAGCAGAACAAGACCCAGGACATCCAGATGTACATCAACAGCCCTGGTGGCTCGGTAACCGCCGGTTTAGCGATGTACGACACCATGCAATATGTGGACTGTGACATTGCCACCTACTGTGTGGGCCAATGCGCGTCGATGGGTGCGGTTTTGCTGGCTGGCGGCACCAAAGGAAAGCGTTTCATCTTGCCCAATTCACGGGTCATGATTCACCAACCTTGGGGTGGTACTCAAGGCACCGCTTCCGATATGGAAATTCAGGTCAAAGAGATCCTGAAGTTGAAAAAGAGTCTCAACGGAATCCTGGCCAAACACTGCGACAAAACTGTTAAAGAAATCGAAAAAGCCACGGATCGAGACAATTTCCTCAGCGCTACCGAAGCGCTGGACTTTGGAATTGTCGATAAAGTCTTCGGAAAATAAGGCTAAATTCAGGTCTTAAGCCCGATTCCCTCCACAAGGGCAAAAAAATGACGGCGGAATGCCGTTAAGTGGCGGATCTTGGCATAAAATCTAATCAATGGCGCGTAGCACCGAACGAGGCAGTGTGGAGCGCTGCACTTTCTGCGAAAAATCCCGTGGCGAGGTGCAGTCTTTGATTGCCGGCCCCCCGGGCATTTATATCTGCAATGAATGTGTGGATATTTGCAACTCTATCCTGCGAGAAGAAACCCGCCGGGTCAGCCAGGTCGCGCCGGACAATTTTGGCAGCGGCGCTGTCGACGCCATCCCGACGCCGTCGGCAGTCGTCGACTCGTTGAATGTGTTTGTTTACGGCCAAACCGAGGCCAAACGCGTGGTTGCTGTCGCGGTGCACAATCACTACAAGCGCTTACAGGTGCAGCAGCAGATCGCGCTGCTGGAAGATATGCCGCAATGGGCGGACGTCGAAATTGAAAAGTCTAACGTACTTTTAATTGGCCCTACCGGCTCAGGCAAAACCTTGCTGGCTCGGACTTTGGCGAAGATTTTGGACGTGCCTTTTGCCATTGCCGACGCCACCACGCTGACCGAGGCCGGCTACGTAGGCGAAGATGTGGAAAACATTTTGCTGAAACTGCTGCAAAATTGTGATTACGATTTGGAGCGGGCGCAGCGCGGCATCATTTACGTGGATGAAATCGACAAAATTTCGCGCACCACGCAAAACGTTTCTATCACTCGCGACGTTTCCGGTGAAGGCGTGCAACAAGCATTGCTGAAAATTCTGGAAGGAACCGTCGCCAGCGTGCCGCCGCAAGGAGGCCGCAAGCATCCTGAGCAGTCCAACATTCAGTTTGATACTTCGGGTGTACTGTTTATCTGTGGTGGTACCTTTGCTGGCATCGAAGAGATCATCGGTCGCCGCGTAGGCGGCAGCATGATCGGCTTCTTGCACGAAGACGAAGCTGAATCGGACATCAAGGCCGAGCGCGAGCGTTTGCTCGAACTGGTTGATTCCAAGGATTTGATTGAATACGGCTTGATCCCGGAATTTGTCGGCCGTCTGCCAGTGCACGTGCACTTGCACGAATTGGATCAATCCGACTTGGTGCACATTCTGACCGAACCCAAAAATGCTTTAGTGCGGCAATTCCAAGCCTACTTCGCCATGGAAGATCACGAGTTGAGCTTCACTGAAGAGGCGTTGGTGGAAATCGCCAAAAAAGCCAATCAACGGGAAACTGGAGTGCGCGCCCTGCGCAGCATTTTGGAAGAAACTTTGCACGATTTGCTGTTCCATCTACCCGATTACGGCAAGCCTTCGCGCAGTTTTGTGGTCACCGGTGAAATGATCCGTAACGGCAACGTCCATGTGTTGCTAGAAGGCGGCGAAGATTCTCAGCGCGAAAGCGCTTAATTCCTGCCTTCGTTCAACATGTACGCCCTCGCAACCTTGTGGCTAGGGCTCAGCGTCGCTCAAGTCGCTGAGACTCCATTTAGAATCGACCTGCCCGCTGGCTACCCGGCGTTCAGCCAGCCCAATCCTGCCGAAGAGGCGTGGATCAGCATTCATGAGAGCGGCGCGGCCAATTTTGAGGTACGCCACTTTTTATTGAATGCCCCCGGTGCCATCACCGAGCGGGTGGCCGAGAATCTGCGCAATACCCGGTGGAAGCCCATGCTGCTGGGCGTGCAACATACGATGGTGCCATGGAATGGCACCTGGGCCGGTGAAGTGGGCGCTGGCACTTCGATCGAATACCTGCATGACGAAAACCAACGCTACTTGGAACAGCGCCTAGTGGTCCTGGATGAGCACCTCATCATTGCCAACTGGGAAGGAGTGATCGATCAAAAACAGGCTGCCCAGAAAGCCTTGGCCAGCTTTAAGTTGCCGACGATTTGGAAGCCGCTGCCCGCGCCTGAAATGGATGTCCACCGCGGCATGCGCGATTCCGATCGGTTGGCGTCCCCTATCGGTCATTTTTTCATTCGTATCGACGCAAGTGAAAACACCTTTCAATCGGTGCATTTTGACGTCACCTGGACGCCGGCCGATGGTGTGACCCCGCAAGGGAAAGCTTGGTATTTGCCCGAGGGCGCCCAAGTGGAGGAAGTCAATAAAACTTCCATCAGCTACACCATTGCGCTTTTCGAAGGCACCCGAGCTGCCCCCAAAGCAGGCTTGCTGCCCGGGGCATCGGGTTTGTCCGGCCTAGGCGGCGCCTGGTTGGCTATGCCGACGAGCTACACGCCCACCGCCACCTCCTATATTCCGCCGAACTACACCTTAGAAATAATCAGCCCCTCCTATTTGGAAGCCATCAGCAGCTCTGCCATCAAAGAAAATTCGGTAACCGAAGACGGCCAGCAACGCCGCACATTGTTTGAACCGTGCTTGAATTCCAAGGCTTGGCCATATTTTGTCATCGGCATGTTCGAATACAAAAAAACTGCCGGCCACGCCATCGCGATTCGACGCTCTTCTAAAGCAGCGCGTTTTGAAAAGACTTTGGGTTTAATGGCGCGCTTGCAGCAAGGACTTACAGATTGGTTGCCAGCCGCGCGCAGCCAATGGTCGGTCGCCACCTTCCCCGGTGCTGGCGACCTCATTTTCCCCGGCCTATTCGTATTCGACGAAGCTAACAATTGGCTATCTGATCCCGTCGACAGCGATTGGTTTGATGGCAATAGACGCGCTGGGTTGGCGCGTAAACTGTCCTACCACGTGTTTGGACGTCAAGTGACCGGCCTGGGTCATGGTTCGGTATTCCTTGATGCCTCGCTGTCTGAATATGCCGCTTGGCGGATCCTCGAAAGCACTAGTTTGATCGCCGAAGCAGACGCGATGCAAGCATTTTGGGTTGCCAATGAAAAAGCTTTAGGCGAGTTAACGCGGCCACTCACCCTGATGCCTATTTCCGATTTGCAGGGAGCCAAACGCCTCATGACGCGCGGCGCTTTGGTTTGGCTAGCAATCGAAAAGCGAGCGACCCGCCCCCTACTCGACCAAACTTTAAATTCTATTTTGAAATCGTCGGAGTTTTGGTCTACCGAAGACCTGCGATTGGCGCTGGAAAAGCACACCAAAGAAGATTGGACGCCTTTTTTCCAAGCCCACGTATACGGTAGGAAGCGTCCTTAGGGGTAGCCCCGCCCTGTCCGTCGTTTGGCCCCAAGCCACCGTTGCCTTGTCTGACCCACACAACCTCACCATTTACTACCATCGCGATTTTGATGGTTTGGCCGCCGGAGCATTGCTGGCCGAAGCTTTAGAAGCCTCCGGACGCGAAAAAGATGTGAAATGGGCTGGGGTTAATTTTGACCGCACCTTGCATTGGAATGATTTCAGTTTGGGAGAACGTTTTGCTGTGGTGGATTTTCATTTCCATCGCCGCGCCGACTATTGGTTCGATCATCACCCAACCACTTTTTTAACGCCTGAAGACGAAAAATTATTCGCCGCCAGCGACACCCACGCTTTTGATCCCGATTCGCCTTCTTGCCCACCCATCATTTTGGCGCATGCCCGCCAGCATTGGAACTGGGATCCTGGCAATCGTTTTGATGAATTAGTGCATTGGAGCAACATGATTGATTCGGCGGCGTTTCCGTCGGCGAAGGTGGCTATGTTCGGACGCGACCCGGCGCTGCAAGTCATGCGTGCTTTGACAACTGCTCCCAATTTTCATTTTCACGACCGCATCTTGCACTTGATGCGCACCGAGTCGCTCATTGAAGTCGCCGACGACAACGATGTGCAGCGCTGCTATCAACGCGCTTGCAGGAACCGCGACCACGCTCTAGAAGCCTTTCCAGACACCATGGTGGAACGCACGATGACCGCGATGATCGCCGATTTGCGGTCCAAGAAAATCCGCCGCGAGCGGTTTAGCCCGTTTTACCTCTACCCAGAGCTGTTTTACGCGGTCACCATGCTTCCCACCCGAGCCGGAGTCCACATCACCGTGGCCAGCAACCCCTGGAACCGGCCAACGGATCCGGTGCACCTAGGCGAATTGATGAAAAAGTACGGCGGCGGCGGCCACATCGGCGTCGGCGGTTGCAATCCACCGAGTCAGGGCAAGGCCAAACAGTGGGCGCATGAAATTTACGAAATCATTCGTGACGTAACATGAACGCATCGGAAACTGGCTACCGCGATTGGAGCAACCTGACCAACCTGCTGGATTTACCGCCGCAGCAATGGCCGATGTACTTCAAGGAGATGCTTGGCGTACCGGCTTTCCACGGCAAAAATGCCGCGCGTTGGGTGTTCCGACGCAACGCTTATAGCTGGCAGGACATGACCGATTTGCCGGCACAGCTGCGCGAGCGCCTGAGCGAAAAAATGCCATTGCTCACCTCCACCCTGGTGAAGGTCAGCCACGCCGACGACGGTGCCTGCAAGATATTGCTGCGCCACAGTGACGACGCGCTGGTGGAGGCCGTAGGCATGCCCGGCACCAAAGGACGCACCCTTTGTGTCAGCACCCAGGTCGGCTGTGCGGTGAAGTGCGTATTTTGCGCCAGCGGCTTGGATGGTGTGCAGCGCAACTTGAGCGCCGGCGAGATCCTTCAGCAGGTGCTCTGGCTACGCCGCGAACAGGGCGATTTCCACCGCCTGGTGGTCATGGGCATGGGTGAACCAGGCCATAACCTCGACGCCACCTTGCAGGCTCTGGACTGCCTTATGCACGAAGAAGGCTTCCAGTTCGCTGCACGCCGCATCACCTTATCGACGGTGGCACCACGCGGCACTCTGCCCCAACTCGCCGAATGGGGGCGCCAAATCAGCGTCGCTATCTCGCTGCACGCGGCGGTTGACGAGGTGCGCCATGAATTGGTACCCGGTGTGGCCAAACGCACACTGTTGGACACTCTGCAAGAGGCCGACCAGCTGTTTTTTGCCACCGGTCGCGAATATACGGTGGAATACGTTCTGTTACGAGACCGCAATGATCAGCCGGAGCATGCCAAGGAATTAGCAAAACTCTTGCAAGATCGACGTTGCCACGTAAATCTGATCCCCTACAACCCGGTGCCTGAACTCCCTTTCGAGCGCCCCTCAAGCGAAACCATGGATGAATTTGTGCACACCTTGCACGATGCCGGATTGTCCGTGACCCTTAGGACCAGCCTCGGTGGGAATCAGGACGCCGCGTGCGGGCAGCTGCGGCGCCGCACCACCTCTCCGCCATCTGGATCCGAAGTCGTTTGAAGCTCCTCGCCTTGCTCATCCTTTGGCCGGCCTTAATGCTGGCAACGCCCGACTTAGCGTCGAATGGCGATCCCTATCTGGATAAATATCTAGGCAATGCTGCCCGCCTCCGCGCGGAAGGCAACGTGGTTGCGGCGCGCGAAGCCATTGAAAAGGCTCTGGAGCGCGACGACCGGCACCTTGAGGCATTACAGGCACTGGCGGAATTGGCCGAAGCAGGTGGCGATACGGATACTAGTGTATGGGCTTACCACCGTTGGCTGAGCGTGGTGGATTCGTCGAAAAAACCTGGCGCGAGTCGCAAGGTCCGAAAGGAGATTTTGGCCAAATTGGCGTTGCTGGATTTGCGCAGCGAGGATTTCCGCAGCCTGAGCACCGACCACTTGGGCCAGTTGCACAAGCTAGCCAAGGATCATGCCAAAAAGGGGCGTTTCCATTCGGCGTTGGAGATCTACGCCGAAATGCTGCTGATTGATCCATATCACGCCGACGCCCGTGCCGGGGTCAAACACATCCGTCGCACCGGCGGCAAAGATGTTGCGGTTGAGGACGCTTTTGCCGGCGGCGGTGATCCCACCGAAGGATTGGACCCGGAATGGTTGGCGACTGAAAATGCCAAGCACGATACCTGGGAAACTGCGTGGACCAAGGATACGGAAAACTATCGCTATAAAACGGATGCCGGATTTTTGGTGATGCAAACTTCGTCGATTGCGATGGAGCAAATGAACCAGGCTTATCGCAAGTTTTTTGCCTACAAGGAGGACGGCGGCGCCACTCCCAAGATCGGCGTCTTGGTTTACAAAAATCGCGACGAGTACCTGAAGTACAACAACCTGCCCGAAAATGATTGGACCGGTGGTTTTTTCAATGGCAGTACTGTGCAAACTTTTTTGGGCGGCGCTTCAGGAACGGAGACCATCCGTCAGATGTATGGCACTTTGTTTCACGAAGCAGCCCACCAATTTGTTTCGCTAACCGGCCGTGGCGGAGTGCCAGGTTGGCTTAACGAGGGCTATGCTTCGTTTTTTGAAGGCACCACGATTTTGTCCAATGGCTCGGTGCGCTGGAATCAACCAGCAACTCACCGCTTGTTCCCGTTGGCGCGGCGCATGGATAGTGGTTGGATGGCCAACCACTCGGAAGGAGTGCGCGATGAAACCGGCGAATGGGGCACACCAGAAAATGCCCCTAGTTTGCGTATTTTGGTCGAGAACCAATATCAGTGGGGTCCGCCTTGGTATGCACCAACTTGGGGCTTAGTGTTTTTCCTATACAACTACCGCAACGACGACGGCAAGTTGGTCTACCGCGAATCATTACGCGAATATTATTATTCCGGCGCCGGCAGCAAAGGTTTTGGTGACCGTGTCAATCACTTCGAAGAATTTGTGATTGATCAAGCGCCATTGTCACCAGTGGAAAATATTGATGGGTTAAATGAAATTTGGAAAGATTGGATGCTTGAACTGCGCGACATTCAATTGGGTAAGCGCGCCGCTCGTAAGTCGAACTTTGAGCATGGCAGCGCAGCCTTGGCACGAGGCGAATTAACCGAAGCCGTCGAGTTCTTAGAAGAGGCTTACACCCATCAGCCGGAAGATCCCGAAGTGCTGTGGATATTAGCCGGAGCGTTGGAAACTCAAAAAGAGTACGATCGTGCATCTGGACTTTATTTGCAGTTCACGCGTGAATTGGAAATGCGCGGCATGAGCGACGATGAGCGCTACGAATTGGGCAAAGAAAAGCTGCGCAAACTGGATCCTTTATTCCGTCGCCATGCGGCGCTGAAGGTGAAGATGTTGGACAAGGGTTTGGAGTTGGCGAAGTCATACCGTCAGCGTCAAATGCCGTTGATGGCTTTGGAAATTGCACGACGCATGAGCGCCCAATTTTCGCTGCCCGAGGCTTTGGATTTTTACATCGCGGTGGCAGAGGAAACCGGCAAGAGTTTGGCACGCTGGAAAGTGGCGTATAACGAACTTGATTTAAGCGGTTGGTCCGGGTCGGATGCCTACAGCGCATATGGCGCGATGATTGAAGCTAAGTTGGTCGACGACGAGGCAGCCGGGCGTGCTCCAGGCGAATTCTTCACCGCCGACCTGACTTACGATCAGGTGTTTTCAGGTGACTATTCTTTGGAAGCCGAAATTCGTATGAATCCGGAAAAGAGCACCGTCGCCGGATTGACTTTTGGGCGCAAGGATGCAAATACCACTCACGCAGTGATTTTGCACCCGACCGGCTTTTTGGACATAAGCACCAAGGATGGCGGCACCTGGACTTTCCGCGACCACCGCACGGTTGCTTTGCGCGAGGACTGGCAAAAGTTGCGCATCGACTTGGTCGGCAAGGTGCTGGATGTTTATTTGAATGATCAATACATTCGTTCGCTAGAAATGCCGTCGCGGGATTCGGTGCAGGGCGGTTTTGGTTTGATTTCCGGCACCGGCGAAGTTTCATTCCGCTCCTTGCGCTTCTTGGCCCGCGACCCATACGATCCTGCCGCGCGTATCGAGCGTGAGATAGCCCTGGCAAAGGTCGCCTCAGCTGAAATCGACCGCCCCACCGGCACTTTTTCAGGTACCACGCCGCCCGAATTTGGCAACGGCCTTAAGTGGCTGCAACGCGGCGATCAAACAGCTGCCATGTCGGCCAGTAGCAACGGGCTTAACCAACAGTTGACACTGGAAGACCTCAAAGGGCGGCCGGCTGCTTTGATTTTCTGGTCCGCCAACCAAGAGAAAGTCATTCCTACCGCCAAGTACTACGACAAGTTGGCCAAAGAATATACCGAGTACGGCTATCAATTTGTCCTGGTCATTGGCGGCGAGCACCTACCCGGCGCAGTAGATGAATTGCTACAAAACAATCCGCTGAATCGTTTGCACGTCGGCTATGACACCGATTTTGCTTACTACAAATCTTGCAACGTGGTCCCTGATGGTTGGGGCATGCCGCGGATTTTGGTGCTGGATGTAGACAACACCGTGATTTGGGAAGGTGACCCAGGGCTGCAACCTGGCCGCGGTTGGGTCGAAGGCGATAGCGAAACTTACTTGGATGGTCCGCTGAAAGAATTGCTCGGCAAACGCAATTTGAAGGCTTTGTACCAACATTTAGGTGCTGGTGTAAAGGCTGAGCGCTATTACCGCGCTGGCATGTATCGAGTTGCGCTGAGTACCATTCAACCGTTGGCTAAGCTCGACGCCGAGTTTGCGCCCGAAGTCATCGCCGCACGCGATTTGGTCGAAAGTATCGAAGGCGCCGGTGCCTGGATCTTAGGCCAAGGCGAAAGCCACCTTGAAGCTGGCTTTCTGTTAAGGGCGGAAGCCTTTTTCGCCAAAGTGGCCGAAGAATTTAAAGGCACGGCCACCGGCGATTTAGCCTCACAACGACTGGGCTCATTGACCAGCTCCAAGCCTTATCGGGATGCGAACAAACACTGGCGCAGCTTAGAAAAAATTGCCAAAGGCGCGGAAGACCTCAAAGGAATTGCTGAGTTGAATTTGCAGTTCCAAGAACTGGACGCCCAACCAAGCGTTGCCGAAATTCAGCAAACCAGTGCCGCCTTGCAACGTGCCTTGCTGCGGGATGGTCATGCTGCGTTGCTAGAGGAATGGCAGTCCTTATCCCCTGCCGCCCAGCTGATGCTAGCCTTGGAAACGCTTACTTCGGATTCTGACTAAGCGCAGCCACGCCGGGGAAATCGAAGGCAATGCGCGAGGCCCGGAACAAAGCTTTGGGCTGAGGTCCACCGCCACGCCGCGGCGGCCCATTGGGCGGTGCCGCTGCCCCTGGAGGTCCTCCTCCTGGCTTATCAGCCTTAGCATCACTTGCAGGCTTTCGATCTCCACGTTGGCCGACGTCCTGTCGTCCGTGTTCGTTCCAATACTCCCAGACAATTTTGCCGTCGCCATTGACCTCAAATACGCGGCCGTCGTCACCTTCGCAAATTAAAGTATTGCCGTTCGGCAGTCGTTCCGCGCCGGAAATGAAACTGGAGTAAAAGTCGGCTTTGGGATTGGAGGTGTAACTCCAAGTCAATTCTTCTGGGCCGAAGCAACCGTCGTCATCCATGGCGAAGCCGTCGGCGTGATCCCAACTTGGGGTTAGCTCGATGACGCGCGACCAATCGGCGCTATCTGATCCATTTTTCGGACCCTTGGAGTCGCCAGAATCCCTTTCCAAACGCTTGGACCCATTGTCAAAAACAGTGATATTGCCAGCACCGGGATGTCCTGCTGGCACCCAGCGCGCATCGTGTTGGCCAAACAATTCTTGATCTTCGGCAGTGCCACGGCCATAAGCCTGTGGGTTTCCCCAGCGGTACAACAACGCACCTCCACGGCCAAAGTTGCCGCCCGATTCGGATGCAGCTTCGGCGCTGGTAGTGGAATGATCGATGATCCAAATTTCGTTCATGCGCCGCACCGATAACAAGATCAAATCGTGTTCGGCGTTGTAATCGATGCCGTTGGTATGCATCCAATCAGCACTGGCTTTGGGCGCATCTTTGGCGGTATCGCGCTCATTCAAATAGCCCAATTCTTGCAAGCGCTTTTGTTCGGCGGCCGACAACTGCTGGCGCTGGGCGTCGGCGTTGATGTCGATGCGACCTGGATCCATGGCTGGGTTACCAAAGTTCGGCAGCTTAGGATCCTGATGTTGAATCAAGTGATCCCAGGTGTGCCATTCCCAAACCACCTCAGCACCGGTCTTGCCGTCGGGTTTGATTTCGACCACATAGTCGGGCCAAAAACCCTCTTTTTCATCCTGTTTCAGCCGACGGCCGCGCTGCGCCGCTTGAATGGCAGTCTTCGCTTCCCAAGCGATCAACAGCAAGTTGCCGTTAGGCAGCAATTCAAAGTCATGGTGATGAAGCTTCTCTTCATCATTCCAATTCATTTCCCACAGCAAATCGCCTTGCCAGTTGTATTCGCGAATCCGTCCACCTTCGCCACCGCCATGAAACAACGGATTGTTTTCGGGACGTCCAGCCCTCAGCAAATTGCCATTGGGCTTCAGATAGACCGAATTGCCCGGCGGCAAATCACTGGCCCAGGTGTGCACCACCTGACCACGCATGTCGAGCAAATAAGTAGTGGTGTCCTTGAGCGGCGAAATCAGCGTATAGCCGCTGAATGCCGCTTCGCTATTGAGGCGCAAACCACGTTTCGCGCCCGCAGCCGGGACATCACTAGGTCCGCGTTGTTGCGCCACCAGTGGCGAAATCGCAACCAGCGATCCCACCACCATGAGTGCAGCGAAGCGTACCGAAAAACTACCGGCTGCAAGCAACCCCATTACAGAGCCTTCACCGATTTTTCAGTAAGCTCCAAGCAACGATCGACGTCGTCGGCGGTGACAGCCAGGTGTGGTCGGAAGCGCAATGTGCGATCGCCACAGGACAGGCCGAGCATGCCGTTTTCGCTCATCTTGCCGAGCAGATTGTTGCGGGTTTCACCGTTGGGTACGCAGAAGCCCATGATCAAGCCTAAGCCGCGCACGTTTTCGATGAGGTCGTACTTGCTCGCCATCAACTTCATGCCGTCCAACCAGCGCAGCCCCATGGCGGCGGCGTTGTCGGCCAATTGGTCGTCGCGAATGACTTCCAGTACACGCGTCGCGCGCACCATGTCGACCAAGTTGCCACCCCAAGTGGAGTTAATGCGACTGGACAATTGGAAGCAGTTATCCGGTACCAGGTCGACCTTTGGACCGGCGATCAAGCCACATTGCTGAGACTTTTTGCCGAAGGCGAAGAGGTCGGGTTCGATACCGTAATGCTGGAACGCCCAAGGTTTGCCGGTAGTGAAAAAGCCGGTTTGCACCTCATCGCAAATGAACAGGCAATCGTATTTTTCGCAGCGTGCTTGCAAGGCTTGCAAGAACTCTGGACGGAAGTGACGGTCGCCACCCTCGCACTGAATGGTTTCAATCAGAATGGCTGCGATGTCGTCGCCATCCTTGGCAAAAGCAGCGTCGATGGCGGCTAGGCTATGGGCCTCGGATTGCATCGCGGCTGCCAAGTTGTCGCCTTCTACTGGAAAGCGCAAATCAGGCGCCGGCACGCGCGGCCAGTCCTGGAACTTGGGAAAGTTGTCGATCTTATCCGGCAAAGTGTTGGTCAGCGACAAGGTGTAGCCGGAACGACCATGGAAGGCTTTTTCGAAGTGCAAAATCTTGTTGCCAACGTCAAAGTTGACGCCCTTCGCCCGGTTGCGACGGATTTTCCAGTCGGTGGCAACTTTGAGGCAGTTTTCAACCGCCAGTGAGCCGCCGTCGATGAAAAACATGTGCTTGTAACCGTCTGGCACCGCGATTTCGCCCATGCGAGCGACAAAATCAGCCATCTCGGTGGTGTAGAGGTCTGAGTTTGCTGGGCGGTTGACCACGCTGTTGGCTGCCTTAGCTAGAAAATCAGGGTTGCGAAGTGCAGGGTGGTTCCAGCCGATTGGCGTCGAGCCGAAACAGCCGAAGAAGTCGAGATATTCACGCCCCGTACGGCCGTCGACCAACGTAGCTCCGCGGGAATTTTCCAAATCCAACACGAAGGGGTAGCCATCCACCAATAGCCACTTGCGCAGGCTATCGTGAACTTCGTTGGGAGAGATTCCTTGGTACAAGGTTTGAGTCATGGTCTTTAATTACTGACAGGCGGTCTAAGAATGAGCCGGCGTGTAGATTTGCAGGGGTTGGCCGGTCGCGGAGAGTTGCTCCAGTATGGCGGTCGCAGTTTCCGTGGCGGTGGTCCGCATTACGGTCAGGATTGGACCTCGGCCACAATCGGGTTGCAGCAGCGTTGAAGTCGGCAGCAGGTTGACGAACATCGCCGCTAACCATTCTTGATGGCTGGCGGCTATGCCCCCAGCAATTAACGTCGCGCCACCATCTAAGGCGGCCCGGACAACGTCGGCGAGGGAGTCGATTTGCTGGGGATCCAGTTGAATTGCAGAGAACGAAGCGATGCGCTGTTGGAGGTGATCCACCAAACGGCTGTGCTGCTTTTCGTGAATTAGAACTAAGCCAGGCAGGCTGGATTGCCAAGCGGATTGCCAAATGGGAAGCAGCCATTCGGCGCATTCCCCGGCCGGCAGCAGTGGCAATTCGGTATCCAGCACAAAAATTGGCCTAGAGTCCGGACTGCGCCGTTCCGCGCCAGTGCTGGCGACCGTATCTTGTGAGCGAACCATGACTAGCAACGAGGCACCCGAAATTTGCCCAGATCTGGAGCAAGGAGCACCGCGACTCCGCCATCCCAAAGCATGTCGCCTGCGCACAGGGCAGGATTTTGGCCGTATTTACCGGAATGGTGTGCGGGTCCGCGGAAGGCTCATTCTACTCGTGGCGGCTCCAAGTTTGAACCCCAGTGTTCCGCGATTGGGGCTTTCGGTTGGGCGTAAGTTCCATAAACGGGCGGTAAAGCGAAATCGGGTAAGGCGGGTTTTCAGGGAATCCTTCCGCTTGAATCGGCCGGAATTCCCCCCCCTCGACATGATTTTGATCCCGATTGGACCCGGCCAGGCTTACAGCGTGCGTGATTGCCGGCCTGAATTACTGTACTTGGCTCAAAAAGCCTGGCGCAAATGGGAAAAGCGCCAAAATTCGACTGCAAATGATCGATGAAGCGAATTCTGATTAGCTGGATCCGCGGCTATCAACGCCGAATCAGCCCACTATGGGGTCCACGCTGCCGCTTCCATCCCACTTGTTCCCACTATGCAGTGGAGGCTTTGGAAAAACATGGTCTGCTAAAAGGCGTGCTACTCGCGATATGGCGCCTGCTCCGCTGCCAGCCATTTAGCAAGGGTGGATACGATCCGGTTCCGCTGCGGAAATCTGATCCCGATTCCGATTAGCGCAAACCACAGGCGGTCAGGGCACGATCACGCACCTCGCTGGCGCGGGCGCGGGCTTTTAGAGCCCCTGCTTTGAGGATGCGTTCCACTTCGCCGCGATCGGCAATCAACTCGTAGCGACGTAGCCGTGCAGCTGCAAAATACTCTTCCATGGCATCGCGAATAAAGCCTTTGAGATGGCCATAGCCAGGTGCCCCATCGCCGCCGAGGCGAACCTTTTCCTTCCATTCGTCCACTTCGGACTGGTCGGCGAATAGAGCCATGATGTCGAAAAGGAATAGTTCGTTTGGATCCTTCGGCTCTTGCGGAGGACGACTATCGGTCACGATTTTATTGATGATTTTCTTCAGCGGTTTTCCAGTTTCAAAAATCCAAATCGTATTGCCATAACTTTTGGACATCTTCTGTCCATCTAAACCAGGCACCTTCTGCATGCTTTCCGCCTTTGGCACCATCATTTCCGGGCGGATAAAGACGTCGCCAAAAGCGCCGTTGAAGTAGCCCGCCATATCTTGTGCCATTTCCACGTGCTGGATTTGATCCTTGCCCACCGGTACGAGGGTGGAGTCGTAGGCCAAAATATCCGCAGCCATTAAAACTGGGTAGGTGAACAAACCGACGGACGGCTTGATCCCTTGGGCAACCTTATCTTTAAATGAATGGGCTCTTTCCAGTAATCCCATACCAGTCACCGTCGCCAGCAGCCAGGCGATTTCAGTGACTTCGGGCACGTCGGACTGGCGGAACAAGCAGGCTTTTGCCGGATCTAGCCCCAATGCCAAATAGCTGACCGCAGTTTCAAATACGAAATTACGCAGGGCTTCAGGATCACGACTGGATGTCAGAGCGTGATAATCAGCAATGAAATAGAAATTCTCCCCCGCTTGGTCCTGAAGCTGGATGTGCTGGCGGATGGCTCCGAAGTAGTTTCCGATGTGGAGGAGGCCGCTGGGTTGGATTCCGGACAGACTGGTCTGCATTGCGACGAGATCCTAACTTAAACTGGCTGCCTTTAGTGCCCAATTCTTAAGATTGCGGTGATCAATTCCACCCCGACTTTGGGTTTGGCTCACCAAATTGGAGTGTGGCGGTCACCTTATTGGAACACGATAAAAAAGGCCACAACCAGGAGGATAACTACTGTCCCGGCGGCATAGGCGATGGGATGGGTACGTTCCTCCAATTCACGTTTGACTGGTAAATAACGTGGTACTGCTAATGGAGTCAGCAAGGTAATGATGGTCATGACCGCGATCACCAAAAGGAAAGTCAGCAACATGCGGTGCAAATAAGCTACATCACCCCATTGCCATTGCAAAAATCCGTAAATCGGTGCACTGAGGATCAGCGCGGCAAGACCTGCTGCAGTCGGGGCTTTGGGCACGGCCAAACCGAAAGCGAATGCGGCGAGGATGCCGGGAGAAACGTAGCCTTGGAATTCTTGGATGAAATTGAATACGCCGCCAAAGCGTGGGTCGGCTAATTGGGGCGCCAATATTCCGCCGATCACTACGCAAACCAAAGTCGCCATTCGACCCGATCGAATCAACTCTGCTTGATTGGCGGCCGGCCGAAAATGGCGGTAATACAAGTCCATTGTGAAAATGGTTGAGGCGCTATTCAGCATCGATGCTAGTGAACTGATGACCGCGCCAGCAACCGCGGCGAATAGGAATCCGCGCGCGCCGGAAGGAACTAGATTACTAATTAATAACGGATAGGCTTGATCGGGGTTTTCAATTTGCTCCCCATAAAGTTGCCCAGCCATGATGCCAGGCAGCACAATTGCAAATGGCACCAGCAGCCATAAAAATGCGGCAAAAATCACCCCCATTTGGCCGTGGTGCAAATCGCGCGCGGCAAGCGAGCGTTGCACTATGAATTGATTCAGACCGCAGTAATAAAAAATCGGAATCCACATGCCACCCGCGATGCCAGTCCAAGGCAAAGACTCGTGATCGGCTGGTAAAATCATGTGCAAGCGATCAGCGTTGGTGGTGAAAAACTCGGATGCGCCACCCACCGCATCGAAGCCTAGCTTCATCGTGAACAGGCCGCCAATAAGCAGGGTAGAGCCCAAGAACAAATCGGCCCAGGCGACAGCTTTTAGGCCGCCCCAGGTCGTATAAAGGGCGGTGATCAAAGCGATCAGCCAAACGCCGTAGGTGATCTTCAGATCAAAAACGGCATGGAGGGTCAACGCCCCGGAATACAGCACCGTGGTGATTAAAACTCCGGCATAGATCACTAGCGTCCATACCGCCATCAGCGCGCGGGCCGACGGGTGGAAGCGGTGCTCAAGGAATTCAGGCATGGTGTAAATGCCGGCGCGCAGGAACTTCGGTAGAAAAGTAAAAGCAACAATGACAATGCCGACCGCACCGGTAAGTTGCCACGCTGAAACCGCCAATCCCATTTCGCCGGCACCCTGGCCGGCCATGCCTACAAACTGTTCGGTGGAAAGATTGGCTGCAACAATGGATAAACCAATCAATGGCCAGGTGAGTCCGCGCCCGGCCAGGAAGTAGTCTTCACTGCCGCGGCCGCGTCGGCTTTTGTACATGCTGAAGCCGACCACGCCGCTGAAAAAGGCGACGAAGATGAAGAGGTCTAAAGTGCTTAGGGCCACGGGTGGTTTAGGCGGGTTGTGGGTCCGGAATCAGAGTTTCCCTAGATCAATCAAGCAGTACATCAAGCTCGGCAACGGAGGTGTAGCCGTGCTGGTTGACCTCGGATTTAGCAGCCAGGATTAAGTACCTAGTGTGGACAGGCTTTGGGAAGCGAAGGATTTGTTTCGCTGCGGTATTGGGCCAACTGCCACTGATGATGGGCGGACTGGTGGGAAGGCCGTCGCGATGGTTGCTTTGGTAGATTGCGTATTCGAAAACCCGGCCATTTTCCATATCTTGACGCGGCAGGTAGGTGATTCCAGTTACTTCCCGCGGTTGGCCAAGGTCTATGACTAAATGATGTGGATGGGGTTGGGCTTCAGCTCCCCATGGCGTATGCCAAATGGTGGCTGCATTGCCGTCGGCCGCATTGGTTACAGGATGCGAATTGTGGGCGGTATTTGCATGCAAGCTGGCGCCGATTTGCATGAGGGTTGGCCTAGGTCGGAAAAGATTGGCGACTTGTTGCTGGGTAACTTCCAGCGTTGGCGCGAAGTTTTCACTGCCGACGTACTGCAACAAACTTTTACGCATTTGGCGCGCGACCGGGCGGGATGCAAGATCGGTGGTCAGATCCATGGAACAAACCAGTAATTGACCTGCACCGACCTTTGCCTCAAAAAGCAAAGCAAGGCGTTTGTTTTCGAACCAAGTGTGGATCGGCTGGACTATAGGTCGTAACTGAGCTGAAAATTCGGTCAACTCCATTGCCTTAGCGCCATGGATTAAATCCCACCATTGCCAATCGGCATGACTTTGGGTGGGAAAATCGGCCAGGGATGCATGCTCTGCTTGGATCAAAAATCCAAGCGTGTGTGGCGGTTGGTTTCGCGTCCAGGAAGTATTCCAGAACACGCTTGAGAAACCGATAGCGACGTCGGTTTTAACACGGAAAGGTGGCGCCAGCAGCATCACGCGGCCGCCTGCATGCAAAACCCCTTGGGCAGTGGAGTCGAATTTTTGGGTGACGTGCACTTGCGGCGTGAGGTGCGCATCCGGCGTGACGAGGACTTGCGGCCCCTCGTCAGTTGCCACCGGAGGATAAACCCAGACATCCCATTCATTTTGCGCTGGTTGACCTTCAAGGGAAACTTCCAAGGTATAGCGGCCTGGCGCATCCAAGCTAGAAAGCGGAAAGTGAATGTTTCCCACTGAGGTTAAATCATCTAATGGCAAATCGCAGGGATTCAACCAACCCTTAACGTGTAAGAACCCGGAAGAACTTTTCAGTCTCCAATGCGTGAGTGCCGCCGGAATCCTACTCCGCCCATAATTCGCGATTTTGATTTCTGCGATGAGAGTTTCATCGCTAGTAAAGATACGTTTGGGCAAGTGCGCAAGCGGAACCAGCGGACCGCAAAACTGCTTAAAGGTCTTGGCGTCAACATAAGGCTTGGGATTCCAAAATGGATCAAGCACCCCCACCAACGCGGTCCCTTGACCTGGGAAATCATGTAAATCCAACAATTGAAAACCGCCAAACCCTGGGGTGCGCAAGGCGGACTCAATTTCTTCTTTGTAGCAAAGTAGTTGCTGAAAGCCGCTTGCCATTAAAAAGTCGTCGGCTTGATCGCCCATGCCATTTGTGGTCAAACAGTCAGCGAAAATTTCAAAATTGCGCGCTTGCAGCAATCCCCGGTAGAGTGAAATTTCATTAAAATCGGGATAGACGCACCATTGCCCAATCTCATGACTGACTACCGGACGACTGCGCGCGTTCACAAATTCTTGATAGCTCGCCGTGGTTGCCGGTGGCAGTGCATTGATGCGACTTGCCAAGCCGTGCCCCCAGTGATGCATGCGCGGTTGGAAAGTAACTTCATAATCACTTTCAGGCACCGCGCCCCAACCAGAGGCCGAGGCATACAAATGGCGTCGATCGATCTGCTTCCAATGGCTCACTAGGCTTGAAAAAAACGCGCCGCCGTCGCGCACCTCCGGCTCGTTGCCATAGGCAAAAAAGGTAAAGCTAGGATGGTTTCCGTAGGTATTCAGAATGCGGTCACATTCCGCTCGGATGTATTCGTCGAGCTCACCTCCCGCGCCGACGTGGGTCCAAAATGGACCTTCGGGCTGTAGGTAAATTCCGATTTCATCGGCGGCATCAAATGCAGCTTCGGGTGGGCACCAAGAATGGAAACGCACATGGTTGAGGCCGAAATCTTCGCAGCGCTGAAAGATCTTGCGCCAAGCCTGCTGATTAGTTGGAGGGAAACCTGTAAGTGGAAAAATGCTGCATTCCAAGGTGCCGCGCAGCATGATCGCGCGGTCGTTGAGAGTGAAGCGAGTGCCGTCAGTAGCGAGCTTGCGCAGACCGAAACGGAGCTGGTAGTCGAAATCTGACCGGGCGGCGTTGGCTGTATCGGCGTTGGCTTTTTCGGCGTTGGCTTTTTCGCCGTTGGCTTTTACGCCGCTGGCTTGGAGGCTGAGCTGCATGTCATAAAGCGCCGGTCGGAACTCATCCCATAGCAGCGCATTTCCCCCCAGCGGATAGGTCACATGCATGATGCGCTGTTGACCAGCGCCAATACCGAACGGTACTTCCATCGCGGGCGGATCATGCAGCCATTGCCTGGATTCTGCAACCGCATCTAAGTGCAAACTGCCCGTAGTTGCATTCGCCGACGTGTTGGCGATCGTCACTACTACCCTAGCCAGGCGTTGATCGACATCGGGATAGGCCTGTGCTTCCACGATTCGCAATGCACCCTTGGCGCGCAAGTGGATGTCGCCGATGATGCCGTTCCAATTTGTTTGGGTATGATCAGAAACACTATGCGCATTCACTCCGACCTCATGCGCCAGCCGATTATCAACTCGCAAGGTCAACTGATGCTTTCCCGGGCGCAATGCCTGCGGCAGCACATAAACATGCGGCGTGGACAAACTATCGCGCTTTCCGATCTGGGTGCCATCCAACCACAACGTGGTAGTCCAATGGCAGCGTTCTAAATACAACTCCACATGTTTGCCCGCCCAACTGGCAGGAATTTCGATCTCTTTTTTATACCATGCAGGCCCGACATAATGCCGACGCGGTTGCAGCCAAAACGGGAATTTTTCACTGCCAGGTTGGCGATAGTTGGCATATGCCTCGGCTTCGTACCAGGAACGATCGATGATGCTTCCAGTCCATTTAGTGGTCGCCGATGGTGCTTCGCCAAAGCCCTGCATCTGTAGGCTACCGGGCAATCCAATTCGATTTTTGAATTCTCGATTCCACCATTCTTCAGTCAAACCATGGTCAGCGGGATCGATAGCAAAGTCCCAACTTCCGCTCATATTAATGATGGAAGATTTAGCCACCTTTGGTTTCGGCCACAAGCGCCACATACCTACATCATGCCGCGCCAAACGGATTCGATATTCACCTTTCAAATCCGCCAAATCCTTTTGCAACCAAAGGTCGCGCATACGCTGCGAACCGCTGAGTCCCAACTCCTCAGGTTGGAATCCTAATTCGCGTTCATACTCGGCCAAATTAAATAAAGCCACCGCCACCGAGCCATCTTCCATAGGTTTGACCATCAGCAGCGCATCATCTTGCAACCGCACAATTCGGCCCTGCTTGCCGAGCGGATCTTGATCCACATCAATCACCTCCGGGTTACACAGCACATTCAAAGTGAACGCATCCAACTTGCTCATATCGCCTGAAAAAAACAACGGCGCGGCCATCATGCACCACAGCGACAGGGTCGAATACTGTTCATTGCCGGACATACTGGTTGGTTTGCCTTCACCCATCGTGAACGCACTTCCGACCCAACCCAACAACAAATAGTCCGGATCATTCCAACGGCCGGGCTGCGCATACTCGTGTAATTTTGCGTTACGCAAACCTATGCCGAGCACCGCTTGAAATGGATCCTGCGAGCCCAATCCGAGGTCGCCAGTGGTGCGCCAACAATGACCGCCGGTATCGCCGCCCCATTTCCAAACATCGCCCATGCCGTACTGACACAGATTCATCAGGATGTCGCGGTCTTGGTGCTGCAGCAATTCACCCATCAAGTCGTATGGCTGGCGCAATTCCGCCAGACTTCCATCCTTCGCCACGCGGCCATACGAACACCAATCATATTTCAAAAAATCAAAGCCCCATTCGGCAAAACGCCGCGCGTCTTCGGCTTCATGACCGAGGCTGCCGACGTAACCTGCACAAGTGATCTCGCCGGGTGAAATATAGGTGCCAGCTTTTAACCCAAGGTCATGGATGAAATCTACCATGCCCTTTATGTCAGGGAATTTCCCGTTCGCCAATACCGCACCGCTTTGGTCACGTGCTTGGCCATTCTCCAATGGATCGTCTGAGCCAGGCTTGACCATCCAACAGTCATCAATGTTTACATATTGATAGCCGACGTCGGCCATGCCGCTTGCCACCATCGATTCGGCGGCTGCCTCCATGCCTTTTTGGGTGATTCGGTCATAGTGGATGTACCACGAATTCCAACCCATCGGCGGCGTCAACGCGAGCGTATCGCCGACTACGATGCGGAATTCTCGCTGGTCAGTACCGTCCTTGTTCTTGGCGTGCAGAGTGACGCAATACTCGCCGCTTTGCAACGGAGCGCTGCCGATCAGCATGGCATCGTCAGCGTCTAAAACAATGGAATCCGGCAGGCCATGGGCGCTGAATTCAAGCGGTCGGGTCCCGGTTACTGGAATGCGATATAAGAATGGCTTACCTGGTCGAACGCCATAGGTTCGCGGACCATTCAATCGCGGCGCCGGACCGGGAACTGGAGTGCGAATGACCTTTTTTTCGGTCGGAACTGCCACAATGCTTGGCGCGGCTCCGGTGAAGGTGAAATGCGCATCCGCCCAGTCTGCATGATCGTAGCTGATGCCATCGCCGCCCCCATCCACCCACAACAGGAGCTTTTGACAGCCCCGCAAATCTAAATCCACTCGCTTCGCTTCGTCGCCGCCCCGCATGATGGCGCTATCAAATAGCAGTTTTCCATCCCCTATGACCCTGAAGCGAACACTTCCTTTGGCATTAGTTTCAGCATCCACTCCTACCCAGGATTGAAAGTGATTCCCCTTGCCATTCAACGCCAAATGGATAACCGAGTCGGCATGCGTGCCCACACCATGGTCGAATCCACGACTGCCGATGGACATGGCCTTGCCTTCCACACTAAGGTCGGCTTGCGCGCTGCCCCACCCCTGCTGAACTAAGCTCAGATCTAGCTCCGATAATTGGATTTTTTGCGCAGCTTGCGGAGCGGCAATTGAAACTAAAAGTAGTACTGAGGCGAGATTCATTTCAGAGTTTGTACGCAAGGGTTCGAGGGCCTAACGTTGCTGCGGAAACTGATTTCCAACTGCCAGTACCAGGCCGAAGTCCCCGGTTCGACGCCAAGGTTGTTGTATGGATTGCCGCCGTTACCGCTCCAACCTTGGCGATTGATCCAGAGGCCGAGATGCGGCAGAATTTGCGGGTCGAATTGAATTACAAGCCGGGTTTTTGCGGCTGATGAGTCCAGCGCCACCCACCCCCACACAGACACCCCCACCCCCCCGACAGAAAAACGCGAAGGCCGC
>JACKQG010002178.1_pt1 | contig 25972 bp, 36 predicted proteins | sample 8237621 | NCBI WGS metagenome assembly JACKQG01 (sample SAMN15677084, study PRJNA649215) | marine metagenome | biome: marine; feature: Black Sea; material: saline water; isolation source: suspended particulate matter (SPM) from the Black Sea western gyre | collected 2013-06-09/2013-06-10 | depth... | reverse complement strand
TATGACCCCTTGTGGATTAATTACAGCAGATATACCAGTATTTGCTGCTCTTATTAAATATCTGCTGGATTCAAGGGCCCTCGACTGCGCTATCTGCAAATGCTGAAATGGAGCTTCAGAATTTCCAAACCAAGCATCATTACTTATATGTACAATTATGCCAAATTCATTATCTTTTATATCCATTAAGTGTGGATAAGCTGCTTCATAGCATATAAGTGGATATATATTAATATCACCTATCATAATATTTTCCTGATTATCTATTCCTTTTGATAAATTAGACATCGGAAGATTAAGAATATTAGCTAAAAAATGAGAAAAAGGTTTGAGCGGCATATATTCACCAAAAGGAACCAAGTGTCTCTTATCATAAAATTGTTCTTTAGTATCTAACAGCACTATGCTGTTAAAAATATTTCCATTACTTTTAGCATATCGAAATATACCGCTTAATAATGATATATTATTTTCTGAAATAATAGTTTTATAATAATTTTTGTTATTTTCATATAAGAATGGCAGTGCTGTCTCAGGCCAGATTACTAAATTGCTATTATTATTTTTAAGTGTTAAAGATTTATATTTATTTTTAATAGATGCTAATTCTTCATTATTGAATTTTAGCTCTTGTTTTATATTTGGTTGTATAATTGAGAATTTCAAAAGATTTTGAGAACTTATTGTCCAAGAATAATTGAGAATATTAAAAATCAGAATTAATAGAAAAAGAAGGGATACATATGTCATATTTATGAGTTTTCTATTTTTGTCATTAAAATATACTGCTAATGATGAAGAAATTAATACTACAGAAAAACTAATAAAATAGGTTCCAAATAAAGGGAAAAATATATCTAAATATGTGCCGACTTGGCTAGTTCCAAGTAATAGCCATGGAAACCCTCCAAATATATATGATCTAATAATTTCTACTAATACCCATGCGGATGAGATAATAAGTGGCAAATATCTTCTAGTATCCTTGAGCTTATTATTTACAATAAATCCAAACGGTACAAAAGTTAGAGATAATGTAAAAATAAATAGAAAGGTTAAGAGGGTTGAAACAAAATAATTTTCTCCACCATAAACATATATACTATTAAAAATCCAATAGACACCAGATAAAAAAATTATAAAACCATAAAAAAATGATAATTTTATACTTGATTTTTTATCTGCTCCAAGAAGTATAAAAATAAAGATTAATAAAGAAAAATATGCTAAAAATTTAATATCATAAGGAGCAAATGATAGTGTATAAAAAATACCAGCTATCCCTAATAACAAAAATCTAGTTAAAGGATGGTTCAGGGTAAAATACACATGATACCTCTAAAATTAAACCATACTACATTTAGTAATTTGAATTCTGCTTATTTTTCTTGAATCTACAGACAATATTTTAAATAAGAGGTTCTTTATTTTAATAGTCTCTCCTTTTTGTGGCACTTTTTCAAATTGATTAATTAAATATCCTCCTATCGTATCAATGTCATCATCCTGAAAGTTAACCAAAAAATAATTATTAAATTCTTCTAATGTTGTAAGTGCTTCTACTATATATTTCTCATGACTTTGAGCTAAAATTCTTGATTCAGTCTTTTTGTCATGTTCATCATCGATTTCCCCAACTATTTCCTCTAGAACATCTTCAATAGTTACCAGGCCTGACACACCGCCATTTTCATCAATAACAATTGCAATATGATTTCTACTTGACTTAAACTCATTTAATAAAATATTTAATCTCTTACTCTCAGGTACAAATACAGCTGGCCTTAAAAGCTCATACAAATCAAAATCTTCATTATCATCTTTCATTGACCTTTTAATCAAATCCTTCGCTAATAGGACACCAATAATTTCGTCTCTATTATCATCAATCACCGGAAATCTTGAATGTCCAGAGGTGGCAACTTTTTTTATTATATCTCCAATCAAATCAGATATATCTATTACAATCATATGTGGTCTTGGAATCATAATTTCTCTCACTTGAACTTCGGAAACCTTAAAAACCCCTTCAATCATTTTGAGAGATTCATTATCAATTAATCCATTGATAACAGCATTTTTTAGTATTTTTAAAAGATCTTTTTTCTTTTTTGGGGAATCCGAGAAGAGGCTAAATATTTTACCTAACCAATTTTCTTCTTGCTTATTAGTTTTCATAATAGGGGTTTGAATAGCCTAGATTGCTCATTAACTTAATTTCTTTCTTCTCCATAGACAATCTATTTTTTTTAGTAAAGTGAGTATATCCTTGTAAATGTAGCATTGAGTGAATAATCATATGCGCCCATCTATTTTCTTTATTTATACTATATAAATTTGATTCTTTATTTATTATAGCAGGACAAACAATAATATCGCCAAGAATAGTTTCTCCAGAATCAATTTGTAGATTGATTGGAAATGACAGTATATTACATTCTCCTAATTTTTTAAGATATGTCTTGTTTAGCTCTGCTATTTCTTTTTTCTTTGCAAGTTTTATTGTGACTATTGATTTTTTATTTTTAAGAAAAGATTTTTTAGCCCATTTAAATATCTTATAATTACTAGGTACATAACCATTATAATTATCTCTAACTACTTTTATTTTAAGAAAATTATTTTTTTCTTTTATCATATTCTTTGATGATATCTTTTACAATTCTATGTCTCATGACATCACTTGGTTTAAATTTAGTTATATGTGTACCTTTAATATTTGGCATGAATTCAAGACAATCTTTTAACCCTGACTTTACATCTCTAGGTAAGTCTACTTGACTAGTGTCGCCAGTAACAACAGTTTTCGAACCATATCCAATCCTTGTTAAAAACATTTGCATTTGAGCAATAGTGGTATTCTGTCCTTCATCTAAAATTATAAAAGCATCATTAAGGGTTCTGCCTCTCATATATGCTAAAGGAGCTATTTCTATTATTTTTTTCTCAATCAATTTTGTTACTCTGTCGTAACCAATAATTTCATATAATGCATCATATATAGGTTGGAGGTATGGATTTACCTTTTCTGACAAATCACCAGGTAGAAAACCAAGTTTCTCTCCTGCCTCAATAGCTGGACGTGCTAAAAAGATTTTTTTCACCAAATCTTTTTCTAAATAATAGATAGCACAAGCAACTGCAAGATATGTCTTGCCAGTTCCTGCAGAACCTACACCAAAAGATAAATCATTATCAAATATTCCCTTTATATATAACTCTTGAGATTTGCATTTTGGGCTGATGGTAAGCTTCTTAACCTTGATTGAAATTTCATTATTCTCAGAATCTAAATCAATATCTTTTTTTGTTGCAATATCATCAGTTGTCTTGTTCATGTACATATGTAATTGTTTAGGTGTAAGCTCTTCATACGCAGAAATTTTATAAAGCTTTTCGATTAAACTAGATGTTAATGGGACATTATTTTCATCTCCTTTAATTCTGAAGGCATTTCCTCTATTAGAAATCTCGACATTCATGTAAGATTCAATTTGCCTGAGATTTTCATCAAGCAGTCCACATAAATTAGCAAGCCTATCATTATCTTGTGGAGATAACAGAATATTTTGATGTGTTGTTTTAGCTGTCAAATCTATTATGCTCTCATTTGTTAATTAAGACTCTCTATTTTCTAATAGATTTCCATGCAGAGTATTTGTGCGAAGCTCGGTTATTTTTATATCGACAAACTGTCCAATCAAATTCTTTGGCCCTGCAAAATTAATTATTTTATTATTATTAGATCTACCAAACAATTCGCTATCTCTTTTAACTGATATTCCTTCAACAAGCACGGTTTCTTTTCTTCCAACCATATTTTTAGAAAATTCTGCAGATTGTTTTTTTATTAAATCTTTTAGTTTCTTTAACCTCTTTATCTTAGTTTCCATCTTAACACCGTCAGTCTCATATGAAGCTGGTGTTCCAGGTCTTGCGCTATAAATAAAGCTATATGCATCACTAAATTTTAAATCTTCTATTAAATTAAGTGTTTGTTGAAAATCGTAATCAGTTTCTCCCGGATAACCAACAATAAAATCTGAGGTTAGGTTTATATCAGGTCTGATCTCTCTTACTTTCTTTATTATTCTTTTAAATTCTAAAACAGTATGTTTCCTTTTCATTTTTGAGAGAATTATATCAGATCCCGACTGTACAGGTAAGTGCAAGTTATTTGCTAATTTAGGATTTCTATACTCATCTATTAAGTCATCAGAAAAATCAATTGGGTGTGAAGTAGTATGTCTAATTCTTTCAATACCATCTATATAAGAAATATGTCTTATAAGTTCCGCTAAACCAACCATGTCTCCATTATTTTTTGTAGATTTATATGCGTTAACATTTTGGCCAAGAAGAACCAGCTCTCTGGTTCCTTTCTTGCTCAATAGTGATGCTTCAAATAATATATCATCAAACCTTCTGTTTACCTCTTCTCCTCTTGTGTATGGAACAACGCAAAAAGTACAATACTTGCTACACCCTTCCATTATTGATAAATATGCTGAGGGTGTTTTTTTGTTTGAGGATGGCAAATAGTCGAACTTTTCTATTTCAGGAAAACTAACATCAATGGCTGTTTTAGTTTGAGATGAATAAACTTCTTTAATCATTTTTGGTAATCTATGAATAGTCTGTGGACCAAATATTATATCAACCTGAGGTGATCTTGATCTTAACTTTTTTCCTTCTTGAGAAGCTACACAACCGCCAACAGCAATTAAGATATTTGGATTTTTATTTTTTAATTTTTTCCATCTCCCCAATTGATGAAAAACTTTTTCTTGAGCTTTTTCTCGGATAGAACATGTATTTAAAAATAACAAGTCTGCCTCTTCATACTTATCTGTCTCAACCATATTAAGGTTATGTTTAAGTATGTCTCCAAGTTTATCAGAATCATATTCATTCATCTGACAGCCTTGCGTTTTTATAAAGAATTTCTTAGTTTCCAGCATTAATTCTAGAATGGAATATCATCATCTTTTGGTGTCGAGGTATCTTGAGAAAAATCATTATCTGTTTTACTGTTTTTGCTTCCTGCAGAGGTACTTTGATTATAATCATTGCTTTCAAAACCACTAGATTTAGCGCCACCTACAAATCTAAAAGTTTCTGCGATTATGTCAGTTGAATATCTTTCTATTCCTTCTTTATCAGTATATTTTTGTGTTTGTATTCTGCCTTCAACATAAAGCTCTTTGCCTTTTTGTACATATTGTGAAATAGTTTCGGCAGACTTTCCAAAAAATACAACTCTATGCCATTCGGTTTGATCTTCCCAGTCACCTGAGTCTCTATTTTTTTTACGGTGGTTCGTTGCCATACTGAGTTGGACTAACTGCGTGCCACTTGGCATGGTTTTTAGCTCTGGGTCTTTCCCAACACGTCCCAATAATATTGCTTTATTTACTGACATTTACCTTCATTTAAGTGCTATTTTCTTTGGATAGCAAATTTATTATCCATATAGCTGATATTATCCCACACACAAGAAAAATTCCACTTAAACTCGAATTTTAAAGAACAATGATTCAATAATAGGGTCTCAAATATTTAATTATTCCTATTTGATGATATCATTTCTCTAGGATGAAAAAGAATATTTTCGTAAAAGGCGCTAGGACGCACAACTTAAAAAATATTAATGTAGAAATACCTAGAAATAAGATGGTAACTATAACTGGTCTATCTGGATCAGGTAAATCATCACTTGCATTTGACACTATTTATGCAGAAGGTCAAAGACGCTATATGGAGTCTCTATCCTCTTATGCTCGACAATTTTTATCTATGATGGACAAACCAGATGTTGATACCATTGAAGGTTTGTCTCCAGCTATTTCAATTGAACAAAAATCTTCTTCTCATAATCCAAGATCTACAGTAGGGACAGTTACTGAAATTTATGATTATTTAAGATTATTATATGCCAGAGTAGGAACTGCTAGATGCCCAGAACATGATATAGAATTAGATGCGATGCCTATTGGAGATATGTCAGAGAAAATTATAAAAGAATATAATGGTATTCAAATAGCAGTGCTAGCTCCAATTGTAAAAAAACAAAAAGGAGAACATATAAAATTGCTACAAACATATCAACAACAGGGCCACCAAAGAATTAGATTAAATAAAGAAATAATTAATTTAGATACTTCTAAACATCTGCTTAATCACTTAATTGATCCAAAAAAGAAAAATGATATTGAAATAATAGTTGATAGACTAAAATCTGTGGAGAGTAATAAACAAAGGTTAATTGAGTCTTTGGGAACAGCTGCCAAGATTTCTAATGGAATTATATATATTTTAGATTACAAAAAACCAAGCATAGTTTTAGATATTTTCTCTACAAAACACTCTTGTCCACATTGCGGATATTCAATATCAGAGTTGGAGCCTAAGCTTTTTTCATTTAATAGTCCTACTGGTGCATGTGAAGCTTGCGATGGACTTGGTGTAAGAGAATTTTTTGACCCTTATAAAATAATAGTTAATCAAGAGCTTAGTTTAACAAAAGGCGCAATATATGGATATGATGATAAAAGTGCATACTATCATCTATTACTCAAAAGTTTATCTGAACATTATAAAGTTGATATTAAGTTACAGTATAGAAAACTACCCAAGCGCTTCAAAGATATTTTATTTAACGGGAGTGGCAAAGAAAAGATTAAAATGAAATATGTTCGAGGATATAGAAAAAGAGATGAAAGTGATTTCGTTGTAAAGGAAGAAGTATGGGATGGAATAATAAAAAAGTATGATAAACAATATGAAAATGGATCGTTTTCAACACGTGACAGATTATCTAAATATTTAAGTACAGATGCATGTACAGAATGTAATGCTACAAGACTAAATGAAAAAAGTCGAAATGTTTTCATCTCTAATAAATCTATCAGTAATATTACATCTTTGACTATTGAAGAGTGTTATGATTTTTTTAAAAAACTAAAACTAAAAGGGATGAAAAAGGAAATTTCTGAAAAAATTATTTCAGAAATTAGTAGTAGGTTAAAATTTCTGGTTAATGTTGGACTTAATTATCTTACGCTGAACCGAGCTGCTGAGACTCTTTCGGGTGGCGAGGCTCAAAGAATAAGACTCGCAAGCCAGATAGGATCTGGCTTAGTTGGAGTGATGTATATACTTGATGAACCATCAATAGGTTTACATCAAAGAGATAATGATAAATTATTGCAGACTCTTTCAAATCTAAAGGAGCTGGGCAATACAGTCATAGTTGTTGAGCATGATGAAGATACTATTTTAGCATCAGATTATATTATTGATGTGGGTCCTGGCGCTGGAGACTTGGGTGGAAGCATTGTTTATTCCGGAGAACCAAAAGGGATTTTAAATATAAAATCTTCTTATACAGGACAATATATCTCAGGAAAAAAAAGAATAGAAATTCCAAAAATAAGGTCAGAAGTAAATACAAAAAAAATGTTATCTATTAGTAATGCAAATGTAAATAATTTAAAAAACTTCAATGTAGATATTCCATTAGGTGTTATTACATGTATAACCGGGGTTTCAGGTTCAGGAAAATCTACATTAATAAATAATGTCTTGTTTAATTATATTTATAACCATTTATCTGAAAAAGATAATTCTCAAACAGGTTGCGAAAAAATTACAGGTATAGATAAGAATATTGACACAATCCACGAAATTGATCAGAGTCCAATTGGGAGAACTCCTAGATCTAATCCCGCAACATATACTGGGATTTTTATTCATATAAGAAACTTATTTACTATGTTAAAAGAATCTAGAGCTAGAGGATATAAAGCGGGTAGATTTAGCTTTAATGTTAAAGGGGGAACATGTGAAGAGTGTGATGGTGATGGCGTAATAAAAGTAGAAATGCACTTCCTTTCTGATGTATATGTTAAATGTGATAAATGTGATGGGCAAAGGTACAATCAACAAACACTTGAAATTCTATATAAAGGAAAAAATATTAGTGATATTTTAAACTTATCAGTCCGTAAAGCCTTAGATTTTTTTGATGCTGTGCCAGTTATAAAAAGAAAATTAAGCGTTCTTAATGAAGTTGGTTTGTCATATATAAAACTTGGACAAAATGCAACAACGCTTTCGGGTGGAGAAGCACAAAGAATTAAATTAGCCAAAGAATTAATAAAAAGAGATACTGGGAAAACATTATATCTACTAGATGAACCAACTACAGGGCTACATTTTCATGATGTAGCAAAACTTCTCACTGTGCTAAGTAAATTACGCAATAGAGGAAATACAGTAATAGTGATTGAACATAATCTTGAAGTTATAAAAACAGCTGATTGGATAATTGACTTAGGGCCAGAAGGTGGTATTGGTGGGGGTAAGATAGTTGCTCAAGGTACACCAGAGACAATTTCAAAAAATAAAAAATCTTTTACTGGTTTATTCTTAGAAAAAAAACTTAAGAATTAGGAACTGATTTTTCAGTCAACTCTATATATGCCTGTGGAGATGCATCACCAAGATTGTGGCCAAATTTTAAGATACGTAAATATCCGCCAGGACGATTCTTAAACCTTGGTCCTAAATCTTCAAACAATTTTTTTACAAGTTTTTTACTTCTTATTTTGGAATATGCCAACCTACGTCTCATTAAAGAATCAGTTTTAGCTAAAGTAATTAATGGCTCGGCTACCCTTCTTAATTCTTTTGCTTTTGGAAGTGAAGTCTTAATTTTTTCAAATTCAAAAAGTGACAAAGTTAAATTCTTCATCAACGCCTTTCTGTGTGACGAATTTCTATTTAATTGTCTGCCGCTTTTATTATGTCTCATGTTCTCTTTTCCACACTCTTTGGAGGCCAATCTTCAAGCTTAATTCCTAATGACAAGCTATGTGTTGCAAGAACATCTTTTATTTCAGTAAGTGATTTCTTGCCAAGATTAGGTGTTTTCAATAATTCATTTTCACTTCTTTGAACTAAATCACCAATATAATAAATATTTTCTGCTTTCAGACAGTTAGCTGACCGTACAGTTAGTTCAAGATCATCAACTGGTCTTAATAAAACTGGGTCAATTTGAGGACCGTCAGCATCTTCAACCATTTCTTCTTTAATTTCTAAATATGTAAATACTTCAAGCTGATCTCTTAAGATTTGTCCAGCCTTTCTAATAGCATCTTCGGGTTCAATGGTTGCATTTGTTTTCAAATCTATAATAAGTTTATCTAAATCTGTTCTCTGTTTAACCCTTGCTGTATCAACATTATAGGTAACTTGGACAACTGGACTAAATGATGCATCAAGCTGCATTTTCCCAATCCCCAGGTCTTCTTGCTCGTTAAATCTTCTTTTTTGCGCTTGTTGATATCCTCTACCATGGGAAACAACCATATGGATTACTAACTCAGTATCATTATTAGTAATATTAGCTAAACAAAAATCAGGATTTTTAATTTCTAATAGAGGATTGCTCGCAATATCAGATGCCAATACCGGGCCCTTACCTTTTTTCCTAAGAGTTATCTCAATAGACTCTTTTTCATGCAAAACTAGCGCTAACTTTTTTATATTAAGAAGTATCTCTAACACATCTTCTTGTACGCCTTCTATAGTGCTGTATTCATGTAAAATATTGTCTATTGTTACTTCTATTACTGCACTACCCGGCAATGAAGACAGAAGCACTCTTCTTAAAGCATTGCCTAGAGTGTGCCCAAAGCCTCTCTCAAGGGGCTCTATTGTAATTTTTGCATGATTTGGAGCAAACGCTTCAATATCAACAAGTTTTGGTCTTAAAAAGTCATTTTTTTTCATATATCACCTATTTTGAATATAATTCTACAATTAAAGATTCATTTATTTCAGAAGGAAGCTCTTGTCGTTCTGGTATTCTCATAAACGTGCCTTTGAGATTTTTTGAGTCAACTGTAACCCAGTCATTAAATCCACGAGTTTCTGCTAAACTCATAGCAAGTTTAATTCTTAATTGTTCTTTTTTATTATCTCTAACAGATATTTTATCTTTAGGGCTCACTTGATATGAAGGAATATTTACTATATCACCATTTACTTCAATATTTTTGTGATTCACTAATTGTCTAGACTCTGATCTTGTAGACCCAAGTCCGATTCTATAGACTACATTATCAAGTCTTGATTCAAGCATAGTTAAGAGGTTTTCGCCTGTTGACCCTTTCTTGCTTGCGGCTTTTTTATAATAATTTCTAAATTGTTTTTCCAAGATGCCATAAATTCTTTTTACTTTTTGTTTTTCCCTAAGTTGAAGAGAATAATCTGAATTCTTTGCTCTTCTTCCTTCTCCTGTTTGCCCGGGTTTCTTTTCTAAATTACATTTAGTCTCAATAGACCTAGTTCCAGATTTTAGATATAAATCTGTCCCTTCCCTCCTCATTAATTTGCATTTAGAACCTATAAATTTTGCCATAATAAACTATACTCTCCTCTTTTTAGGTGGTCTACATCCATTATGTGGAAGGGGAGTTATATCAGTAATATTGGTTATTTTATATCCCGAACTATTAAGAGCTCTTACAGCTGAATCTCTCCCTGGCCCAGGACCTTTAACCAAAACCTCGAGACTTTTTACTCCAAATTCAGCAGCTTTAATACCAGCTTTCTCGGCTGCTATCTGAGCTGCAAAAGGCGTACTTTTTCTTGATCCTCTAAAACCAGATCCTCCAGAGGTAGCCCATGAAAGAGTATTTCCTTGCTTATCAGTAATTGTAACAATGGTGTTATTAAATGATGCATAAATGTGCGCCACTCCTTCGTTTACTATTCTTTTTTCTTTTTTCTTTTTAGTTTTTGTAGTTACCATTTTATTTAGCCTTTAAAAGTTTACGTGGTCCTTTACGTGTCCTGCTATTATTTTTTGTTTTTTGTCCTCTCAGTGGCAAACCTTTTCTATGTCTGATTCCTCTATACGAGCCTATATCCATAAGTCTTTTAATATTTATCGAGTTTTCTCTTCTTAGGTCTCCTTCAAGTTGATATTTGTCAACAAAATTTCTTATGACCTCCAAATCTTTCTCATCAAGATCTTTTACTTTTTTGGTTTTATCTACCCCAGCATCTAAACATATTTTATTAGCTCGAGTTGGGCCTATACCGTAAATAGCTGTTAAAGCTATCCATATATGCTTGCCAGTTGGTAAATTTATCCCTGCTATTCTTGCCATTTATTATCTCTCGAAACGATGATTTTATATTTCATTTACTATTAATACAACCTATATTATCCCTGCCTTTGTTTATGACGAGGGTCTTTACATATAATCCTTACAACCCTATTTCGCCTTATAACCCTACAATTTCTACACATTTTTTTTACTGATGCTCTTACTTTCATAATTTCTACCTCATGCCTCCGCCAATTCCTTTAAGATTAGCTTTTTTCATCATGCCCTCGTATTGATGTGATAATAAATGAGACTGTATTTGAGCCATTAGATCCATAACTACTATAACCACAATCAACAAAGATGTTCCGCCAAAATAGAATGGAACATTGAAATACAAAATTAAAAATTCAGGTAAAAGACATACAGTCGTAATATATATTGCTCCAACAGTGGTGAGCTTAGTTGTAATATCATCAATATATTGCGCTGTTTGTTCACCAGGTCTTATTCCTGGTATAAATGCACCTGTTTTTTTTAAATTATCAGCAGTTTCATTAGCATTAAAAACAAGCGCGGTATAAAAATAGCAAAAGAAGATTATAGCGAAAGAATATAGTAATATGTACAACGGCTGGCCTGGAGATAGGGTTAAAGCTATGTTTTGGACTAGACCTCCCTCTTGTCCTGTTCCAACCCAACTAGCAATTGTTGCTGGAAATAAAATTATTGCAGAAGCAAATATTGGCGGTATAACTCCAGCCATATTTATTTTAAGAGGTAAATGAGTGCTTTGAGCTGCATACATTTTTCTACCTTGCATTTTTCTTGCATAGTTAATGGGTATTTTTCTTTGACCTCTTTCAACAAAGATAACAAACGCTATTATTAGTAATACCAATAAAAATATTAATATAACAGTGAAATTTTGTAACTCACCATTTCTTGCTAAGTCAAGTGTGTTGCCAATTGCAGAAGGTAGCCCAGCAACAATACCAGCGAATATTAATATAGATATTCCATTCCCAATTCCTCGCTCAGTTATTTGTTCGCCCAACCATACTAAAAACATTGTTCCGGTGACAAGAGTTATAATCCCTATCATCAGGAATAAAGTGCCAGGTTCAATAACAAGGGTTGTATTGGCAGTATTTTGATTTTGTAATGCATTAACCACTCCGGCTGATTGCAAAAAAGCAAGTAAGACAGTAAAGTATCTTGTATATTTTGTAATTTTTTTTCTTCCTCTCTCGCCTTCTTTTCTTAATTGTATAAGTGGTGTATAAACATGAGTCATCATCTGTATTATTATTGATGCCGATATATATGGCATAACACCAAGAGCAAATATAGACATACGTGATAATGATCCTCCAGAGAACATATTAAACATATCTAATATGCTGCCTCTTTGCTGATCAAAAAGTACTTTCATCACTGAAGGATCAATTCCCGGTAAAGTGATAAAACTACCTAAACGAAATATAATTAAAGCAAAGACAACAAAAATGACTCTTTGTCTTAATTCAGTAGATTTAGCAAGTCCACCTAATCCGCCTGTCATATTTGATGTTGATCTAGACATAATTAATTATTTTTTGATAAACTCCATTACAGATTTTGTACATCCTATATCTTTAAAAGATTTTTTTCCTTTAATAGTGCATGGCCCAATTATTTTTACTTTACATATTTTTGATTTTATAAGTTTATATTTTTTCAAAAGTTCAAGAGTAATTTCTTTTTCTTTGATGTTATCTAGCCTGTCGTACTTTAGTTCTACCGAATTAATATTTACACGAGAAGAAAATCCAACTTTAGGAAGTCTTCTTTGTAACGGCATTTGTCCGCCCTCAAAACCTACTTGAATAGTTCCTCCAGTTCTAGATTTTTGCCCTTTATGTCCACGACCACAAGTTTTACCGGTACCATTTCCCATACCTCTTCCAACTCTTTTTTTATTAGTTTTACTAGAATTTTTTGGTTTTAAATTATTTAACATCACAGTTATTTATTTCCAATTAGTTATTTGTTTCTACCATATGTTTTACTACTTTTATCATCCCTCTGACTTCAGTGGTATCTGTCAGCGTTATTTGATGATTAATTCTTCTCAACCCCAAACCTTTAATACATGAAATTTGTTTTTTTGTTTTGCCTATCAAACTCTTCTTCTGGGTTATTGTTATTTTTTTTAGATCTTCCTTAGCCATTTTAAATCTCGTTAGTTTTTTTGCCTCTTTTTGCGGCAACATATGCTGGATAGAACATAGACTCTAATCCTTTTACAGTTGCTTTCACAACATTTATTGGGTTAGTAGAGCCAATACTTTTTGCTAGTACATTGTGAATTCCAGTTGCTTCAAATACTGCTCTCATAGCACCACCAGCAATCACTCCTGTTCCTTCTCCTGCCGGCTGCATGTATACTTTTGCAGATCCATGAGAATGAGTAACAGAATGATGTAGTGTTCCATTTTTTAAAGAAACAGATATCATGCTTTTTTTAGCTTTTTCCATGGCTTTTTGAATTGCTATAGGAACTTCTTTCGCTTTCCCATAACCATACCCGACTCTTCCATGTCCATCGCCTACAACTGTCAAAGCTGTAAAGCCAAACTGTCTTCCCCCTTTTACAACCTTAGCCGTCCTATTAACAGCAACAAGTTTTTCTATATAATCAGATTTTTTATCATCATATGCCATTATATTTTTACTCCGTTTTCACGAATAGAATCAGCTAAAGCCTTAATCTTCCCATGATATTTATACCCTGATCTATCAAATGCAACTTTTTTAATTTTCTCTTTTTTTATAAAATCAGCCATTATTTTACCTATCATCTTCGAAGACGTAATATTATTAGACTTAATTTTCTTTTTAAGTTTTTTTTGGTTTGTTGATATTGTCGTAATCACTTTATCACCATTTGATGTTAATAATTGAACATATATGTGTCTTGCAGATTTGTATACACTTAAACGGTGACTATTAGATTCGCTAATTCTTTTTCTTGTTTTAAGTGCTCTTCTTAAACGAGAATTTTTCCTATTTTGATTTACTCGCATCACTTCTTTTTAGCCTCTTTTTTAATAATATGTTCATCTTCATATCTAATGCCTTTTCCTTTATAAGGTTCAGGTGGTCTCACTGATCTAATTTCCGCAGCTGCTTGACCTACTTTTTGTTTATCAGAACCTGTTATTACTATTTCTGTCTGTGTTGGAGTTTCTATTTTAATTTCTTCTGGAATTGGATAGTTAACTGGATGTGAAAACCCCACTGTTAATACTAATGTTTTAGCATCTGCTTTTGCACGATAACCAACTCCAATAAGTTTTAATTTTTTTTCCCATCCTTTAGATACTCCATGAACCATATTAAATAATAGTGCTCTAGTAGTTCCTGAAAGAGCAGCGTACTGAATATCATTAGTTTTTATATGCAATGAGCCTGATTCTTCTTTAACAGACACGTTGTCATTTTTTACAAATGAAAGTTTGCCTTTAGGTCCTTCAATAACAATTTCATTTTTAGTTATCAAGAACTTAGTATTATCTGGTACTTCAACAGGTTTGCTTGCAATTTTTGACATATTAACTATCTATGAGACAAAACAAATTATCTCTCCTCCACAATTTTTTTCTCTTGCTTGTTTGTCTGTCATCACTCCTTGTGAAGTAGAAACAATACATATCCCTAAACCATTTTTGACGGTCGGTATTTCATTTGATGACTTAAATATTCTTAATCCAGGTTTACTAATTCTGCGAATATTTTCAATTACTGGTTTTCCTTCATAGTATTTAAGAAAAACATTTAAGGTTTTTTTAATATCACCTTTAATTTCAGAAGATTCTATATATCCTTCATTTTTAAGAACGTCACATATAGATAGCTTCATCTTAGAATAAGGAATTGAAACAGAAGGCTTGCTTGCTCTCTGTGCATTTCTTATTCTGGTTAGCAAATCTGCTACAGTATCACTCATGCTCATAATATCACCAACTAGCCTTTGTTAATCCTGGAATATCTCCCCTCATTGCGGCTTTTCTTAACTTAGATCTACCCAATGCAAACTTTCTATAAACCCCTCTTGGCCTTCCTGTAAGGCTACATCTATTTCTCTGTCTAGTAGGCGCTGAGTTTAATGGTAGTTTTTGTAATTTTTTTCTGAGTAAAAGTAATTCATCTAACTCCAAATTTGGATTTTTCAACTTCTCTCTGAGATCTTGACGCTTTTGCGCATATTTGAGCACCAACTTCGTGCGTTTTTTTTCTCTTTGTATTATAGAAAGTTTTGCCATATTTATTTGAATGGAAAATTAAACTGTTTAAAAAGTTCCATCGCCTCCTGATTGTTCTTAGCGTTCGTTGTAATTGTAATATCTAGCCCTTTAATCTTGTCTATCCTATCAAAATCAATTTCTGGAAAAATTATATGTTCTTTTACTCCGAGAGTGTAATTACCTCTTCCATCAAAAGACTTTGGATTCAATCCTCTAAAATCTCTTGTTCTAGGTAACGAAATCTTAATTAATTTTTCAAAAAAATCATACATTTTTTCATTTCTAAGGGTAACTTTGCAGCCTATTGGCATTCCTTCTCTTAGTTTAAAATTTGCAATAGATTTTTTAGCATAGGTTAAAACTGCTTTTTGCCCACTTATCTGAGTTAATTCTTGTTGAGCGGATTCAAGTACTTTTTTATCACTAACAGCAGAACCTAATCCCATATTCAAAGTTATCTTTAATAATCTAGGCACTTCCATGGGTGACTTAAGATTTAATTGTTCCATTAGATTAGGAATAATATTTTCTCTATAATATTCGTTATAAGTATTCATTTTAAATATCAATTACCTCTTGATTAGATTTGTAAATTCTAACTTTTTTTCCATCTTCAAGTTTTTTGAATCCAATCCGATCACTTTTTTTAGTTAAAGGGTTTAATATCATAACATTTGATATATGCATTGGCATTTCTCTCTCTAGTATTCCACCAGTTTCCTGTTTATTTGGATTTGGCTTTACATGTTTTTTAGCAAGATTAATATTTGATATTACAAGTTTATCAGGTTCAATAACTTTCAAAATTTCACCTTTTTTACCTTTGTCTTTACCTGATATTATAATGACAGAATCACCTTTTTTAAGTCTTTTCATAATTTATACTCTTTTAAAGAACCTCCGGTGCTAATGAAATAATTTTCATAAATGTTAATGCTCTCAACTCTCTGGTAACAGGGCCAAATATTCTTGTTCCCAAAGGCTCCAATTTACCATCAAGAAGAACAACAGCATTGCTGTCAAACCTTATTGCTGACCCATCTGGCCTTCTTATACCTTTTTTTGTTCTAACAATAACAGCATTGTAAACTTCACCTTTTTTTACTTTTCCTTTTGGTATTGCGTCCTTAATTGCGACTTTTATAACATCACCAATAGTTGCAAATCTTCTATGTGAACCACCCAATACTTTTATGCACATGAGTCTTTTAGCGCCGCTATTATCGGCAGATTGTAATATTGTTTGCATTTGTATCATAATACTTTCCTAATCATCCTTCACGAGCGACCAAAATTTTGTTTTAGATAAAGGTCTGCACTGCTGAATTTTAACTTGTTGTCCAATTTGGCAGTCATTATTCTCATCATGAATATGAAACTTGCTAGTTCTTTTAATAAATTTACCATTCACAGGATGCTTAATCTGTCTTTCAACTACAACGGTTGCAGATTTATCCATTTTATTATTTAAAACCTTTGCAAGTAATATTTTTTTCTTTTTATTTTCCATTTAATTTTTTCTCATTTAATATTGTTTTTATTCTAGCTATATTCTTTTTATTAACGCTAAATAAATGAGGCTTTGGATTCAAACCAGACCCTCTTTGTATACGTAAAGCAAACCTTTCTTTTAAAAGCACATTAAGTTCTTTTGAAAGCTCTATATTAGTTTTTTTTCTATAATCTTCTAATTTCATTACATTATTGCTCTAGTTACAAACGTAGTTATTACTGGTAATTTAGATGCTGCCAATCTAAATGCTTCTCTTGCAATTTCTTCAGTAACTCCTTCCATTTCATAAAGTATTTTTCCTGGCTGCACCTTAGCTACCCAATATTCAACATTACCCTTTCCTTTGCCCATTCTTACTTCTACTGGTTTTTTTGTTATAGGAACATCAGGAAAAATACGTATCCAAATTTTTCCTCCACGTTTAATGTGTCTAGTCATTGCACGTCTAGCAGCTTCAATCTGTCTAGCTGTAACTCGACCTCTTGTGGTTGCCTTCAAACCAAAATGACCAAAATTTACTTTTGCTCCAGATGTAGCAAAACCTCTTAGTTTTCCTTTCTGTTGTTTTCTATATTTGGTTTTTTTTGGTTGTAACATTTTTATTTGCCTTCAATATTTTTCTTCGTTGTTTTTTTACCTGTATCATTATTCTCATCTAATTCTTCTTCATGAAATATCCAAACTTTAATACCAATTATTCCATAAGTTGTTAGTGCTTCAGAAAAACCAAAATCTATTTTAGCTTTTAGTGTATGTAAAGGGACTCTTCCTTCGCGATACCATTCACTTCTAGCAATTTCTGCCCCATTAAGTCTTCCAGCAACATTTACTTTAATTCCCAGTGCTCCTAGTCTCATAGTATTTGTTACCGCTCTTTTCATCGCTCTTCTATACATAATTCTTCTTTCTAATTGTTGAGCAATTCCTTCTGATACCAACTGTGCATCTAACTCAGGTTTTCTAATTTCTTTAACATTAACTTTGACTGTTTTTTTTGGTATACCAAGAATTACTGAAATTTTATCTCTATATTTTTCAATATCCTCACCTTTTTTGCCTATTACTATTCCTGGACGGGATGAATATATTGTGATTACAGCTTCTTTCGTTGGCCTTTCAATTAATATTCTACTCACAGATGCTTGTTTTAGCTCCGCTCTCAAATAATCTCTCACTTTAATATCTTCCATTAAAAACTTAGGAAACTCTTTAGTATTTGCATACCATTTTGAATTCCAATCAGTTGATATTCCTAATCTATATCCAGTTGGATGTACTTTTTGACCCATAACTACGCCTCTATCCCGTCAGATACAATCACGGTGATGTGACTGCTCCTCTTTAAAATTTCATTAACTCTTCCACGTGCTCTAGGCATATGTCTTTTTCCTGTTGGGCCAGGATCAACTAAAACATTTTTTACAGTCAAACCATCTATATCTTGTGAATTATTGTTTTCAGCATTTGATACAGCGGACTCTAAGACTTTAAGAATTAATCTTGAAGCTTTTTTGTTACTAAAATTCAAAAATTCAAGTGCCTTATCAACTTTCAGTCCACGCACTTCGTTCGCAACTAACCTACATTTCTGTGCAGATATTCTTTGATATTTTAATATTGCTTGTGTATCCATATCTTTTACTTAACCACCTTAGCTTTTCTGTCACCTGAGTGAGTTTTAAAAATTCTTGTTGGAGAAAATTCTCCTAATTTATGGCCAACCATATTTTCTGTTACATACACTGGTATATGTTGTTTCCCATTATGGACGGCAATTGTTAGTCCGACCATGTCTGGAGATATAACAGATCTTCTTGACCATGTTTTAATAGGTCTTTTATCATTAGTTTGCATTGCTTTATCAATTTTAGATTGAAGATGATAATCAATAAAAGGGCCTTTTTTAAGTGATCTAGTCATACTCTATTTCCTTCTCTTTGTTGTTCTTCTTCTAACAATCATGTTATCAGTCCTTTTATTAGATCTAGTTTTATATCCTTTCGTAGGCGTTCCCCATGGAGACACTGGATGACGGCCACCAGAAGTTTTACCTTCGCCACCACCATGAGGGTGGTCAATCGGATTCATTGCTACTCCTCTAACTGTAGGTCTGACACCTAACCATCTTTTAGCTCCAGCTTTCCCAAATGATTGGAGGTTGTGTTCGCTATTTCCAACCTCGCCTATTGTTGCTTTACAGGTAGAAAAGATTTTTCTCATTTCACCTGATCTTAATCTCACGGTAGCGTAATCACCTTCAATTGCTACAATTTGAGCAACAGTCCCAGCACTTCTAGCAATTTGTGCTCCTTTACCGGGTTTCATTTCAATACAGTGTACCTGTGTTCCAACCGGGATGTTTTTCATTGGCAAAGAATTCCCTATTGAGATAGAAGAGTCCTTGCCTGACATTACAGGGTCGCCTGTCTTGAGATTTTTAGGGGCAATTATATATCTTCTCTCTCCATCAATATATAAAAGCAATGCTATATTAGCATTTCTATTTGGATCATACTCAAGTCTTTCAACTTTTGCAGCTACATTATCTTTGTCACGCTTAAAATCAATTATACGGTAACGTTTTTTATGTCCCCCACCTATATGTCTTGTAGTAATTCTACCCTGATTATTTCTTCCACCAGTCCTTTTAGATTTTTGAACAAGAGATGAGCAGGGTTTTCCTTTATACAATTCAGGATTGCTAATCTTAATTCTAAATCTTCTTCCAGGCGAAGTTGGTTTGGATTTAATTAAACTCATGGCTTAGCCTCTGCTTCTCCGTAATTTATATCAAAGCCTTCCTTTAGTCTCACATAAGCTTTTTTCCAATCTTTTGTTTTGCCGTATCTTCTGCCTACTCTCTTAAGTTTACCGTGTACATTTAATAATCTTACATCTTGTACTTCAACTTCGAACATTTTTTCAACTGCTTTTTTAACTTCAAGTTTATTAGCATCTTTAACTACAGAAAATACATGTTGGTTTTCTGAATCTGCTTTTACAGTAGCTTTTTCTGACACATGAGGGCTCAATATAATATTCATTAATCTTTCCTCGTTCATGATGTCATGCCCTGTATTTTGTCCAAAACTTTAGAATCTATTACGACATTATCATATCTCATTAAATTATAAGGGTTAACGCCCAAAGGACTTACAATTTCTATATTTTTTAGATTTCTTCCCGCTAAAAAAACATTAATTTTTTCTTCATGCACAACTAACAAAGTGTTAGTAATTTTCAATTTATTCAGCTCAGAAAGAAAAGATTTGGTTTTAGGTCCTTTAACATTAAAATCATCGACACAAATTAAACGTTTTTTCCTCACAAGCTCGGAAAGAATACAGTTCAATGCATTCTTGTACATTTTTTTATTAATTTTTTTATTATAATCTTTGGGTTGTGCAGCAAAAGTCACCCCTCCTTTTCTCCAAATAGGTCCACGCGTAGTTCCCGCTCTAGCTCTACCTGAACCTTTTTGTGGTCTAGGTTTTGCACCACCACCACTAACAGCTGAGCGATTCTTTTGAGCTTTAGTGCCTGATCTTTGATTGGACAAATAATCGGTGGCCACTTGATGAACGAGTGATTCATTAAACTCTTTATTAAAAATTTTATTTAATTTTATATTAGCCATGTTTACTCTTTAGTTTCTTGTTCGGCGGGATTTACTTTAGTTTTTGCTTCAACTTCTTTTTCTTCGGTCGCTTTAGGTTCTGTTTTAATTTCTTTTTCTTCGGTCGCTTTAGGTTCTGTTTTAATTTCTTTTTCTTTTGTAACTGTTGGTTCTGCTTCAGATATTTTTGTTAATATCTCTTTAGGTGTATAACGTTTTTTTGTATGTTTAATAATTACATCAGAACCATCATGCCCAGGAATAGAGCCTTTCACTAAAATAGTATTTTCTTCTAAAAGAATTTTTACAATTACAAGATTTTGTATTGTATTTTGTTTATTTCCTAATTGACCAGCCATCTTTTTCCCTTTGAATACTCTTCCTGGATCCTGGCATTGTCCGGTTGATCCTAATGCACGGTGAGATAATGAATTTCCATGTGTTGCATCTTGCATTTTAAAATGATGTCGTTTAACTCCTCCTTGGAAACCTTTTCCAAGACTTGTCCCTGTTACATCAACATGTTCGCCCTCTTTGAATAAGGTTAAGTCAACTGTTTGCCCAACTTTTAATTCATCATGTTTTTTATCATTTAATCTAAATTCGGCAAGACCATTTCCTGGGCTGACTGAAGATTTTTTATAATGACCGAGCACCGCTTTATTGACACGAGATTCTTTTTTTTGTCCATAAGATAATTGAACAGCTTTATACCCATCTTTATCAATAGTTTTGATTTGAGTAATATGATTTGGGGAAACATTGATAGCTGTTACAGGTACAGATATACCTGAACTATCAAATATTCTAGTCATTCCGGCTTTTTTGCCAATCATTCCTAAGCTCATTTTCTTATCCTTAAAATGATAAAGTTAGTTTTTATTAAAGTTTTACGTCAAAAGTGCTGAATCTTAACATAAATTCAGCGTTTTATATATGATTTTTAAAGAAAAATACTAATTTAGTTCGATTTGAACGTCTACTCCGGCAGCCAGGTCTAATTTCATTAAAGCATCTACTGTTTTGTCAGTCGGTTCAACGATATCCATGAGTCTTTTATGAGTTCTTATCTCATATTGGTCTCTAGCATCTTTATCCACATGAGGGGAGATTAGTATAGTAAATCTTTCCTTTCTTGTTGGTAATGGGATAGGTCCTAAAACCCTTGCTCCAGTTCTTTTTGCTGTTTCTACAATCTCTTTTGCAGATGTATCTATAAGTTTGTGATCAAAGGTTTTTAGTCTTATTCGAATTGTTTGTGTATTTTTTTTCTTAGCCATTATGATGCCTTTGAAATTAATGTTTCCGCTACATTGCTTGGTAGCTCAGAATATTTTATGAATTCCATCGTGTATGTTGCTCTACCTTGAGACATTGAGCGCAGCGAAGTTGAATATCCAAACATCTCAGATAATGGAACTTCTGCTTTAACAATATTTCCCATCACGGTATCTTCCATTCCTAACACAATTCCTCTTCTACGATTTAAGTCTCCAGTAACATCACCTAGATAGTCTTTCGGTGTCACTGCTTCGACAGCCATTACTGGTTCTAATATTACTGGCTTAGCCTTTTTCGCCCCTTCCTTAAAAGCCATGGAGCCAGCAACTTTGAATGCAACTTCACTTGAATCTACATCATGAAACGAGCCATCATATAAAGTGACCTTTACATCTACAACAGGATAACCACCAATAACACCATTTTCCATTTGTTCTTTTATTCCTTTTTCTACTGGGTTGATAAATTCTCTAGGGATAGCTCCACCAACAATAGAATTGATAAACTCAAAACCCTTGCCAGATTCTTGTGGCTCCAGTTTTAACCATACATGTCCATATTGTCCTCTACCGCCACTCTGTTTGATATATTTTGCTTCTTGTTCTACAGGTGTTCTTATTGTTTCTCTGTATGCAACTTGAGGTTTTCCAACATTAGCTTCAACAGTAAACTCTCTCTTCAACCTATCAACAATAATTTCAAGATGTAATTCTCCCATACCAGATATAATTGTTTGATTTGATTCTTGGTCTGTAGCTACTTTAAATGAAGGGTCTTCTTGTGCAAGCTTACCTAAAGCTAAACCCATCTTTTCTTGATCTGCTTTAGTTTTTGGTTCAACAGCAATAGATATCACTGGTTCTGGAAAATCCATTTTTTCAAGTGTAATTACAGAATCTGGGGTACATAATGTATCTCCAGTTGTAACTTGCTTTAATCCAACAGCTGCTGCAATATCTCCTGCGCGAACTTCTTTCACGTCTTCTTTAGAATTAGCATGCATTTGTAAAATTCGACCAATTCTTTCTTTTTTATGTGTAATTGGATTATAGACTGTGTCGCCTGCTTTAAGTACTCCTGAGTAAACTCTAAAGAAAGTTAATGAGCCTACAAATGGGTCTGTTGCAATTTTGAATGCTAATGAAGCATATGGTTCATTGTCTGAAGATTTTCTTTCTGATGGTGTTTCAGCTTTATCATTCAAAGTTCCTGTGATCGCGGGCACATCTATTGGTGAAGGCATAAAATTAATAACTGAATCTAGCATTGCCTGTACTCCTTTATTTTTAAATGCAGTTCCACACATTGCTAAAACTATTTCATTTGACAATGTTCTTATTCTTAGTCCTTCAATAATTTTTTCTGTTGTTAAGTCCCCATTATTAAGATACTCATCCATGAGTTCTTCGCTTGCTTCTGCTGCAGTCTCAAGTAGTTGTTCACGTAGTTCTTTGGATTTATCTAATAAATCATCAGGGACCTCACTTATATTAAACTTCATTCCCATAGATTCTTCTTCCCAAATAATTGACTTCATTGTAATTAAATCAACTACACCTTTAAAATTATCTTCGGCACCTATTGGCACTTGAATAGGAACTGGGCTTGACCCTAATCTTGTTTTTATTTGTTCTACAACCCTAAAAAAATCAGCACCTGCTCTATCCATTTTATTAACAAAAACCATTCTTGGTACTTTATATTTGTTTGCTTGTCTCCAAACCGTTTCAGATTGAGGTTCAACACCTCCAACAGCGCAAAATACTGCTACTGCACCATCAAGTACACGAAGTGACCTTTCAACTTCTATAGTAAAATCAACGTGACCAGGAGTATCAATAATATTAACGCGATGTTCAGGAAATTGCCCTGAGCTTCCACTCCAAAAACATGTGGTAGCGGCAGAAGTAATAGTAATACCTCTTTCTTGCTCCTGCTCCATCCAATCCATAGTTGCAGCACCATCATGCACCTCACCAATTTTATGAGATACACCCGTATAGTAAAGAATCCTTTCTGTAGTAGTAGTCTTACCAGCATCAATATGAGCCATGATCCCAATATTTCTATAATTTTCTATCGGAGTTTTTCTAGCCATGATTTTTTACCACCTATAATGAGCAAAAGCTTTATTTGCTTCAGCCATTTTATGAACATCTTCTCTTTTTTTAACTGCAGACCCTTTTCCTTCGCATGCGTCAAGTAATTCAGAGGCAAGTTTGTTTTTCATTGTTTTTTCATTTCTTTTAGAAGCGGCATCTAATATCCAACGCATAGCTAAAGATATTCTTCTTCTTGGGTTAACTTCTATAGGTACTTGATAGTTTGAGCCACCAACTCTTCTAGATTTAACTTCAACAGACGGGCTAACATTTTGAAGAGCTTTTTCCATCATTGACAATGGGTCGGCTTTATTTTTTTGTGACATAATTTCCAAAGCATCATATATAATCTTTTCGGCTGTTCTTTTTTTTCCGTCAGACATTATCATGTTAGTAAACCTAGAGACAGATGTACTATTGAATATAGGATCTGGCTGTAACTTCTTTTTAATAATTAATCTTTTTCTTGGCATAATTTTAATTAGGTTTTAGGTTTTTTAGTTCCGTATTTAGATCTTCCTTGTTTTCTATTGTCAACTCCTTGAGTATCAAGACTTCCACGAACCACATGATATCTTACGCCTGGAAGATCTTTTACTCTCCCACCTCTTATTACTACAACTGAATGTTCTTGAAGATTATGCCCTTCTCCACCAATATATGAAGTAACTTCTTGACCATTTGTTAGTTTAACTCTCGCAACTTTTCTTAATGCAGAATTTGGTTTTTTAGGAGTTGTGGTGTAAACACGCGTACACACTCCTCTTCTTTGAGGGCAAGCATCAAGCGCAGGCACTGCAGTTTTATATATTTTACTCTTTCGAGGTTTTCTAACTAATTGATTAATTGTAGCCATAATTTTTAAATAATTTAGTTGCAAAAATTCTATTCGGACTGCCTTTGACTGTCAAGCAGAGAATACAGAAATCATTATTTATTATTTTGATTTTTTCTATATTTTATATATATGTAATGCCCAATGATCATGAAGGTTCAACCTGAGTATCTTCATGAGCAGATTCCTTTTTAGTGTCTGTGAACGCAGTCATTTCATCAGCTAGCTCTTTCTCAATCATTGTATTTTTATCAACTTTTAATTGACTACGTTCCGTAGACAAGCTGGTTCCACATGGGATCAGTCTTCCTACGACGACATTCTCTTTTAAACCTCTTAAAAAATCTTTTTTTCCATTCACAGCAGCATCAGTTAAAACTCTTGTTGTTTCTTGGAAAGATGCAGCTGATATAAATGAAGTAGTTACCAATGATGCTTTTGTAATTCCTAATAGAACAGGTCTATATGTTGGAACATTAGCATTAGAATTATCTGCTAGAAGATTATCAATTAATGCTAAAACAGCCGACTTTTCCATTTGTTCGCCAACGATTAAATCTGTGTCGCCAGCTGATTCAATCTCAACTTTTTTCAACATTTGACGCAATATTACCTCGATATGTTTATCATTTATTGCAACACCTTGGAGACGATAAACATCTTGAACCTCTTTTACAATATGTTCAGCTAACTGAGTTATACCTCTGTAGCGAAGAATATCATGGGGATCTAAGGCACCTTCAGATATAACCTCGCCCTTTTGGACTTTTGCTCCCTCAAAAACATTTAATAATTTATTTTTGGCAAGCATTTGTACATGTTCTTTAGAATCTTCTTGGGTAATAATTAACCTACGCTTACCTTTAGTTTCTTTCCCAAAAGAAACTAGGCCTGTTGTCTCCGCAAGCTCTGCTTTATCCTTTGGAAGCCTAGCTTCAAAAAGGTCAGCTACTCTCGGTAGTCCACCCGTTATATCTCTTGTTCCAGATGTCTCACGAGGTGTTCGTGCAATTGTATCACCTACTCCTACAGCCATTCCATCTGTCAAATTAACATAAGATTTTGATGGTAAAATATAATGAGCAGGTAAACTTGAATTAGTAATGTTTAATTCAGCCCCTTTACTATCAACAAGAGTAACCATTGGTTTTAGGTTTTTATCATAAGTTACACTTGATTGATCTTTAATCATTATTGAAGAGATGCCTGTTAA
>JACKQG010002177.1_pt1 | contig 25975 bp, 18 predicted proteins | sample 8237621 | NCBI WGS metagenome assembly JACKQG01 (sample SAMN15677084, study PRJNA649215) | marine metagenome | biome: marine; feature: Black Sea; material: saline water; isolation source: suspended particulate matter (SPM) from the Black Sea western gyre | collected 2013-06-09/2013-06-10 | depth... | reverse complement strand
TCGGCGACAGCTCCTCAATGGTGTACCGCGTGATCTTCGTGGTCTTCGTTTACCTGGGCGCGATCGCGTCTGCGAAGAACATCCTCAACTTCGGCGACCTGCTGATCTTCGGCATGGTGCTACCCAACATCATTGGTGTGGTGCTGCTATCCGGCAAGGTCAAACGGCACTTCGTTGAGTACTGGGCGATGTACAAGAACAACGAATTCCAGGTTTACAAGTAGGGTTCACAATCCCTCCTGACTAGCCAAGTCGGACGTAAAATTCACACCAAAAGGGGCTTAGGCATTCCTAAGCCCCTTTTTAATTGCCTATGCTAGAGCCGACCGGAAGTTTCGATTACATTTGTAGTTACAACTACAGACGTAAACGATAAGCTCCAGTCATGAGTAAATCCCCCAAAATCAGCGCTGCCGAGTGGCAGGTTATGGAGTTGGTTTGGCAAAAATACCCGACGTCGGCCGGAGAGCTGGCGCGGCTATTGTCACCCGATCAAGATTGGACTGAAGCGACGGTAAAAACGCTGCTTTCGCGACTGGTAAAAAAGGGCGCGCTCAAATTTACTCGCGAGGGCAAACGCTATTTGTATTCCCCCGCCGTCGCCCGCGAGGCTTGCGTGCGCTCCGAGGCCCAAAGCTTTGCCGACCGCGTTTTTGGCGGCAAGCCCAGCCCGATGCTGAGCTGGTTCGTGGAAGAAGCGCCGCTCACCGACGCCGAAATTGATGAACTGCAATCCTTGCTGCTGCGCAAGAAGCAGGCCAAAGGAGAGCAGTCATGAACGAGCTACTGCAAATTAGTTTTCAGGCCGGCGCGTTAGCCGCGTTGGTGTGGCTAACCGTGCAAGCACTAGGCCGATGGCTTTCACCGCGCGCCAGGTACACATTGTGGTTTTTGGTTTTAATTCGCCTCGTCCTCTGGACCCCGCTGACCGACCCGCTCGCCTTTGAGCGACCTGATTGGTGGACGTGGAACATTGATCCGGTGCCAGAGGAATCCATTGCAGAGTTAGATCTACCAATCTCTGCCGAAGTTGAAAATATTCCCGCCGACGTAGTGGCCAGCGCAGGCTTGATTCACATTCATTCCGCTAATAGCGGGAGCAATGATGCGACAACTAGCACGGTCGATGAAGCCCCACTTTCAACCCCACTGGAACCGAGCAATGCCCTGCCGAGCAACGAAGGGTCCGCAAGTAAATCCGAAAAGCGATCGGCACTCCCGCTAGCTAAAGTTCGTGCACAAATGACGTCGCCCGTCACCGATTCCAGCTCCAATCACTTGTGGCTATGGTTGTGGCTCGCGGGCACGGCGCTCATGCTCACCCGCGCATTCGGCAGTGAATGGAGTTTACGTCGCAAACTGAAAGCACATGCAAAACCCGCGCCCGATGACGCTCGACAACTTATTCAACGCAGCCAAAAACTGTTTTCGATCACCGCCACCGTTAGCGTCTTTGAAACTGATTTGGTTTCCTCGCCAGCCGCATACGGGCTGCTGAAACCAAAGATTCTGCTACCCATCGGCAGCTGGCAAGCGCTGACCTCAGAAGAACGCGAATTGGTGATTCTGCACGAATTGGCGCACTTAAAGCACAAAGATGCTTGGACCAATTGGCTGATGGCTCTACTGCAAGCCGCGCACTGGTTCAACCCGTTTATTTACTTGGCCTTCACCCGTTTGCGCGCCGAACGTGAAGTGGTTCGCGATTGCGAAGCCCTTCAAGCGCGCCCGGGCGTTGAGCCAACTCAGTACGCGGCCACCATTTTGAAAATGCTGCCGCGCACGCCGTCGCAAGTCCATCGCTCCTCACTGTCTGCCATGGTTTCAGACCGAAACACCACACGAAAACGAATCACGATGATCATGAAAAACCAAACTTTCAAGAAGCCTCATTTACTGCTCGGGGCGACCTGCTTTGCGTTGCTCGGCTGGGCAGGCCTGACTAGCGCAAACGTCGGCGTCACTAGCGATACCAGTCCTGAAAACAATCAGCAAGTCGCCAAACCAGCGTCCACCAATGCACCGCTAGCCATCCGCGTCACCAGGCAAAACCCGGAACCGGAATGGCGTCAGAAAATCCTTGCAAAATTGGATCAGATGGTCGAATGGCAAGCAGATTCCGACGATATGGGTTCGTGGGCTGAATGGATCACCGCAACCACCGACCTCAAAATCGCGATAGACCCCGATGTCGAGTTTGAGCATTTCCCAATTGCTGCCTTGCCACACCCTGTTTCCGTCGGCAGCGCATTAGATTTGGTGTGCTGGCAGTTATCGGTGACCTGGGATTTGCTTCCCAGCGGCATCCTTATTCACGCCGACTCCGAATCGCGGGCACCAATGGATTTGCGCTTTTACGACGTGCGTCCGCTGGTCCAAGGAGATGGCGAACGAGCGGACAGACTGATGGATATCGTGCAAGAAGTGAAGCCCAACATGGACGTGTGGCGTGAGGGTTCTGAATTTCGGTATTGGGACGGCCAACTCTTGGTCAAGCAAAGCGATGACATCCACCGCTTGATTGCGCAGTCGCTGAATTTGCTGCTCAGCGGCGAAAGCCCACCTATTGAAGGGCCGTCGCCTCAATTGAGGGCAGCGTTGAAGCAACCCGTTCAGGTAAAGGATGGGGAATATGCCCTGAGCCAGCTGGCGGAGCAATTTACCGCTCAAACAGGTGCGCCGATTTTGATACATGGTCAATCCATAGATGATGACATCGTATTGGAAATCAAGGGCGCCCCGCTTGAGCAAGTTTTGCAGGAGATGGCGCATTCAATGGAATTGCGCTACCAAATTTGGAATGGCGCGATTTGCATGGGCAGGCACTTGCCGACTCAGCAGCGTTCGTATGAAGTTGGCGATTTGGTTGAACCAAGCAAGGAACGAATCAAGTTAATGCTAGATGAGATCCGCAGTCAAGTTGAAGCTGAATCTGGAAAGTCCAACCAGAATTGGATCGACGAATCGATCCAGGAATGGATTGACGAGTCGACTCAAGAATTGCGCTGGGAAAAAGTAAGCGAATTGGAGGACTTGATGTACAGCGTAGTCGACACCATGACTTGGGAAGAATTCGAAGGCGTGCGCCTTACCTTTTGGGACGACCGCATGATTGTGAATCAAATTTCGTCTACCCATGAGTTGATCGAAACCTTTTTATCGGCGGCACGGCGTGCCACACAGTGATTAGCGAATAGCCGAACATCGGCGGTGCCCCTTCACCTGGCAGTGGAGGGGCATTTTTGGGTTAGAGTGCAGGATGCTCGGATTCCTTTTTGCCACTGTTGCAGCCTTCGCCACTCCGCAGCTCGAAGTGGCCCCAGTTTTTTCGGACCACATGGTGCTGCAGCGGGATCAACCGGTCGTTTTGTGGGGCCCTGCGGCAGCTGGCGCTGAGGTAGTAGTTGCATGGAAGGGCTTGCGAGTAAGCAGCAATGCCGACGACTCCGGTGCATGGCGCTTGGTCATGCCGGCGCTGCCTGCAAATGCCGACGGCCAAACCTTCCGATTGCATAGCGGTGAGCAAACGGTTGAGCTCAATGACATCTTGACTGGCGACGTCTGGATTTGTGCCGGGCAATCCAATATGGATTCCCACTTGCACGCGATCGCGATGCAGTGGCGGCATGGGAACAGGCCGAACAACCTCAGATTCGGTTTTTTAATGCCCAATACACCGCGACAGGTGCTGGTGGCGCATCGGAGCCGTCGGCGCGAGTCATGTGGGCGATAACTTCATGAATGCTAGCGAGACCGCGGTAGCCGAGCTTAGCGACGGCCGCCTGTATTTGAACACCAGAGATCAGCAGGGATCAAGCAAAAGTACGCGCGCGCATACCTGGAGTTTGGACGGCGGTGAAAGCTTGGCAATCCGTAGCAGTAGCAACGGTGGTGTAACTTGGTAAGAAGCCCTGCTCATCGATCCCGGACCGGCGGCCTATTCGGATTTGGTGCACCTCGACGCAAATTCTTTCGGCGTGTTATATGAGCCGAATGCATCGCGCAGCATCCGCTTCGTGCCGTTTCAGCTCAACCACTGCCAGCAGTAGTACTGCATGCGCGGCAAGTGAAACGGTCCTTTCCAATGATTGCCTTTGAGATCACTGGATCGAGTGCCGTCGCGGTGCAAATAGCCAAACCACTCGCCGTGCACAGGGTCGGCGAAATGTTTGTGCGCCCACTCGTGGGTCTGCAAATAGCGCTCGGCAAAGCGCGGCTGGTCGGTCAGCAAATACGCCAACAAATTGGCCAGGATAGCTTCGTTATGCGGCCACCAAAACTTCATGTCGTGCCAGTATTCAGTCACCGGCTTGCCATGCACGTCGCAAAAATACAAGATGCCGCCGTGCTCCTGATCCCAACCGCGTTGCCAGGTCCAATCGGCAATATCAGTGCCGAGTTGAATGAAGCTAGTGGAATTGAATTCAGATTCCGAAACCGCTTTCGCCGACGCCATTTCGTCGCGCAATTTCGCTTCATGTAAAATGAACCAAGCTGCTTCCATAGCATGGCCGGGATTGAGTAAACGACCGTCAAAATGATCGATCAAACTACCATCCTCAGCCACCATTTCCATCAGCGCGCCCATTTCTGGTTTGCAAAAATCGCGCTGCATTTCCCCGATCCAGCGATCAATCCATAAATTGGCGTCGGCGTAATCGATGCATTCGCGCAGAGTTTGCGCGATGTTCATTCCGATCATCAACGGTCCCATCGCCTTTGCCGGGCGCGAGCCGGGAATACCTTTAGGCTCCATTTTCCCAGGCGTGAAGGAATAGTCGATGTACTGCTCAAACAGCTCCACCGCGCGCTGGGCATAAGCCTGATTGCCAGTTGCCTGGGCACACGCCGCATAAGACATGCTGGCAAAAGCCTCCGAATAAACATAGCGACGTTTTCGCAACGGCCGACCTTCGCGAGTCAGCATAAAAAACATTTTGCCGTCGTCATCGAAGGCGTGGCGCTCGAGGAAATTCAAACAGGACAGGGCCGCATCTAACCACTCTTGGCGTGGTTCAACGTTATTGTGCAGAGTCGCCAGTAGCCAGCAGAATCGTCCCATCGGCCAGACCGCTTTATCGCTATCGACGACGTCGCCATTGCGATTGAGCGAGGTCATCAAACCGCCGTATTCCTGATCCATGCCGTGCTCAAGCCAGAACGGCAAAGTGTCCAGCAGCAGCGCGTTTTCAAAGGCTGCGCCATGCTGGGCCCGATCAATTAAGTCGATTTTCATCTTTGTTAACCAGCACCAAGCTGGCGAAGTAACCAACGATGACGCAGCTTATACTGCCGACGGCTGCGTACAGCAAAAAATGGATTTGAGTACCGAAAGCCACCGCAATCGTCAGGGCGGCACCAGTCACCATTCCGAGCAGCGCACCGCGTGAGTGAGTGCGCTTGGTGAACGCGGCAAGCAGGAATACCCCAGCCAGCGCACCGCCAAATAAGCCCAATAGTTTTTGGAAAAAATCGAACAGATAGCGAATTTCAACCGTCGCCAGAATCATTGCCGTCAGCGTGCCAAGCACGCCTAGAACCAAAGTCAAGGTCCTGGCTAGGACCATGTAATCCTGTTTGGTCTTGCGCAAGCGGCCAACAAAATCGTTCACCAAAGCAGTGGTAATACTGTTGATTGAGCTATCCAGCGAACTCATTGCAGCAGCAAAAATTCCAGCCACTACCATGCCAGCCACACCAGCGGGCAAGTGGCTCATCACAAACCACGGCACCAACTGATCGGCTTTACCAGGCAACTGCGCTTCTTCGGCCGGATGGGCGGTGTAATAAGAAAAAAGCGCGGTCCCCAATCCAAAAAACAGAATCCCGGTTGGAATGGTGATCGCTAAATTCAACCACATGCTGCGCGCCGCTTGTTTTTCATCGCGCGTAGTGAGGTAGCGTTGAATAATGGTTTGGTCAGTGGTGTAGGGCACCAAATTGGTGAAAAAGAATCCTACGATGAGCACCCAACCGACCATATCGGTGGGATCCCAGCTCCAATCAAACATGTGGAACTTTTCAGCTTGTAGGGCGACGTCCCATGCAGCGCTAAAACCGCCGGCACCGGAAATTGCGATCAACAGGCAGGCCAATGCACCGCCGATGAGGACTACGACCTGTAGAACGTCGGTCCAAATCACTGCCGAGATGCCTCCAAGCGCGGTGTATGCCGTAGCCAGCACTCCCATCAGGGCGATGCAGGTGTGAGTTTGCATGCCGGTGACAGCCGAAAGTGCGATGGCCGGAAGCAACAGCACAATGCCCATGCGGCCGATTTGGAACAGCACAAATAGGCCGCTTGCGAACAGGCGGATGGACAAGGAAAACCGTTGTTCGAGGTATTCGTACGCGGTAGTGATATGGAGGCGTCTGAAGAGAGGCAAAAAGGAATAAATCACGATCAAAAACACCGGCATGACCATGAGTTGACCGACAAAACGTCGCCAGTCCGAGCCGTAAGCGGTGGCTGGTATCGCCATAAAAGTGATCGCCGAAAGCTGCGTGCCAAAAATCGAAATACCAGCCGCCCACCACGGAATTTTGCGGCCGGCCAAAAAGAAATCCTCGGTATTCGTGCTCTTTTTTGCGAAATATACGCCGATGCCAACCATCAACAATAGATAAATCGCAAGGACCACGTAATCCGGAAATGCGAAACGAGCGGGCTCGAGGGTGGCGGGCAATTCCAGTGCCTGCACTTGCGGCGTACGCACGCCCGGTTTGATTTCACCGGAAGGAATCACTACTTTGCCCTGCCATTGCACCGCAGTCGTAGTCACCACTCCAGTCGGCATATCCGTTGCAAGCTGCCAGTGATCCGTTCGCGTATTGTAACTCAGCACCCGGTTCAAAAACTGAGGGCGTGCATAGGGCGCGATGATTTCACCAGCGGGATCGTAAATGTAGCGATCGGTTGAGCCGGAAAAGGTCAGGATGGTTTCGTCGCCGTATGCATGCGCGGTAGCGGCGTTGATAGGCCAAGGTTGATTTTCAAATCGTTGTTTGCCATCGATTTCGCGTGGATCCGGTAAAGCGGGAAGATTGGCGATAGGCGTCCACTGGCGGGTGGATGGCTTGAAATAGTAGCTATCACCGTAGGCGTGATAAAGCGGCTTGCCGACGGTAGATTTATTGTCCGGCAGCCTTTGCGTCGGGCGGCCGGTGGTGACGCTGGAACCGGAAATCATGAACAGGCAAAGTTCGCCGGTGGCGTCAGCTTGCACGGCTGTCACCATTTTATAACGCGCCAGTCCAGGGTAAGTCGGGAGGGGTTGCCAAATAGGTTGCGGCAGCGATAGATCCAATTGCCAAAATCCACCGCTCAACTGCGAGTCGTCTTTGATTGTTTTTCCGCCCCAAACATATAGCCATTCGCCGACGCACTGCGCAGCTCCAAATGCACTAGGCGTAGGCAACGGCGGCAGATTTTGATAATTCATTGCCTGCTGCTGCTGGTTCCATTGCATCAAAAATGCAGTTGCATAGACCTGATTGGCGTCCGATCCGCCGACCACAGCCACCCCAAACGGGGTCGACGCACAAGCCGCATAGGCTAACGGTTTAGCAAGCGCTTGCACCGGTTGCCATGCGTCGGTTGGGTGGTGAAGCACCCATACTTGCTTATGCCAAACCTTGGCTCCTCCGTCGACCAACGGCGTGGGAAAATTCGCGCCGCCGCCGACGATCAGTATTCCGTTATGTGCGCCGACGATCGGCCCACCCAAACCCAGTTCGGTTGGTAATGGCGGCAGTAGCTCAAACTGAAGATTGGTTTCTAATCTGGAGACGGTCGAAGGCGTGACATTGCTTTGTGAAGCAACCACCGCGGGTGCGGTGGCACCGAAAAGCAGGACCGCATTAAAGCTGCAAAATAGGACGCATTTCATCGCCAAGCTCCTGCATTTGTGCTTCGGTTAGCGGTTGCAACGGCAAGCGCGGCGGTCCGCAATCCAACCCCGCAATACTCATCGTCGCCTTAATCGCGTTGATGCCGCCATATTTCAAGATGCGGTGCACATGATGACTCACTGCACTTTGTGCGCGCTGAGCCAACTCCATATCGCCTTGCTCATAGGCACTAATCATACGCCGGTAATACGGCGTCAAAAAGTTATAAGTACTGCCGACGGCACCGCCCGCTCCGGTTGCCAATCCTGCCAACAACATTTCGTCGGCGCCGAAGAGCATTTCATAACGGCGATCATCGTATTGCACACATCGTGCGAGATCGTCCAATTGGGTGCAGCTGAACTTCACTCCGGCAAAACTGGAAACCTGCTCCGCCATGAGGGGAAGTAGATCAATCGCGCGGATATGGACGCCAGTTAAGGGCGGAATGTGATAATAAAAAAGCGGTGTAACCGGGGCTGCCGCTGCCACTTGAATTAGACATTCGGCGACCGCGTGGACGTCGGCAGGGCGAAAATACGAGGGCGGTGCATAAGCAATGGCGTCGACGTCTAAGGTTGCGGCATGTTCTGCTAACTGGCGTGATTCTTGGATGCTGTTACTACCGACATGAGCAAAGGTCCGCGTGCGGCCGGCGATGGCGAGTTGGTATTTGGCAAGTACATCCATGCGTTCCTGCACGCTTAGCGACGAAAATTCACCGGTACTGCCGCACACGAATAAGCCGTCGATGTCCTGCTTGAGTACAAAATCCACGAGCGCCGGAATTGCGTTCAGGCAAAGTTCACCGGTATGCTCCATCGGCGTAAACGCCGCCGCGATTAACTTGACCTTTTTCATTTTGAAGCCTCCATCAACCATTGCAAAGGAATGTGCGCAAATCGAATCCCTTCGTAGCTGGCATTTTCACCACATTCATAAAGCAAGCCGATGGCATTTTCACCCACCAAGGTCATGCATGAATAAGCCGTCGGACCGGCGTGAATCAAGCGACTCAATGGCCAGCTTTTACCGCCATCAAAGCTCACCTTAATCGTCAGGTTTTCGCGTTTCTTTCCGTCTGGATTGCAGAATAACAGCCATTCGCGGCCGTCTGGAGTTTTTTCCGCTGGAATGGTAAAGGTGCTGGCCTGGCATACAGGTTCCATCAAATTTGGATCATGCTGCAACGGTGACCAGCTATTGCCGTCGTCGTTGGAATGACTGATCGCGCGTTGATTGAGGCCCGCTGTAGAACGCATATTGCAAATCAAGGTGCCGTCCTCCAACTGCGATACCATATTTTCATTCGTATCCGAACCCATCGGACCCACGCGCTGCCAGGTTTTGCCGTGATCATCGCTGATTACGGCGTAGGAATAAACCTGCGATCGACTGTGCGCGGCGGAATACGGAATCAACAGGCGTCCGGATTGGGTTTGTAAACCGACGCCGGGACTGAACCAAGTGCTGATCCACTCTTCAGCTTTTACGCTGGCGGTAATGTCCATTGCTTCCGACCAATTCACGCCGTCGTCGTCGGAGTAGATCAGGTAGTTATGAAATGAATCCGCGCCATAACCGGGTTGGGAGTTGTACCAGCCGACGTCCTTCGACCAGGTAATTGCGCACCAAATCCTTCCGGTATCTCGGTCCACCACCAAACAAGGATCGGCAGTGCCCTCCCCTGCCACCGGCGTGAAAATTGGCATCATTTCACCCCAGGTTTTACCGCCATCGGTACTACGCCGAATCACGGTATGAATGTTATTCGGCAAGTCGCGGCCGCTTTGCAGACGAGCATCACTACATGCAATCAACGTGCCGCGCGACGTGGTCACTAACGCCGGAATGCGGTAAGTATTACAGCCATTCATACCGCGCTCAAACAGCATTTGCTTTTGCGGTAGCAGCTTCACTTTGGCGTCCAACTCGGCCATGGTGAACCGTGCGCTAAGGATGTACGGTTGTTCACCTTCATCCCAATGACCGTAGGTCGTGGTGACCATTGTGCCGTCAGGAAGTAGCTCCAGTCCGGGGTAAGTGGTATCCCAGCGGTGTTTATTGTCTTTGATGCGCACCCGATACTGCCCCGGTCGGCCATACCAAATGTCGTCCCAAGTACCGACCCATGCAACCCAATCGCCTTGGGTTGGACTTTGATGAGCGGTATCGCGGAAGGTGATGAACAATCTTCCGTCGGCGGTGTATTGAGTAGTGTGACGATCGCCGGTCAAACTGTCCGGCAGTTCCCGTGGCGCGCTCCAAGTCTTCGCTTCGGCCTGAGAAAAAATCACGTAGCTGTTGCGGGTGCGACTGTTTTCACGCAGCAACACCGCCAAGGTATTGCCGTCGGGCGAACGCACGCATCCGGGTTCACAAAGGTGAATATCCCTGCCACTCCAAACCACGTCGGGGTTCGACCAGGTCAGGCCGCCATCTTTGCTAATGGTTTGATAAAGAGTGAAAACTGGAGGACTGGTGCGCGTGTTTTGTTCGCTGATAAAGCGTCCATCGTCGTGGAACATCGCCACATAATCGCCGTTTTTCAAGCGCTCCACAAAACCCATGACGACGATGCCACCCCACTCACCTACCGGCTGCAGCTCCGACCATTTTGCGCCGTCGTCTTCACTGACTGCCAGTCGCGCCGGGTAGAGGCCGGACCAAATGATCAGCCGCTTTTTACCGGTTTCTGAATCGATCACACGATGAATAGTGGGAACCTCTTTACTCGTCGCCCAGTTTTCTGGCGTCGGCAAACGCTGCGACCAAGTTTTGCCGCCATCGTCGGAACGCTTGTAAACAATGGGCCCACGGCCGTGACCTTTAGGATAAACCGCAAGAATGGTTTGCCCGTCCTCAAGCAGCTGTGTGGAAACGTGGCCCAAATATTGACCTGGTTCGCGATCCACGATCACATGTCGGCCGACATCGGTGTCCAAATCAACGATAGGTATTTGGTATCCGCGCGTCGGCAACTTAGCCCTCATGAAAGGTAGTACCTTTTTGGAATTCAAAGTAATCCGCAAATGCAGCAAACTGTCATCCTTGCCCTCACCTTCCAGCAAGCGACTTGTGAACCGCCCTTCCCGCTGCTGCAGTAAATCGTCAAAGCTGCCTACCCAAGCGACAATATCACCGACGGTTGGGCTGCTTGGGTGCAGGTCTTGGAAAGTGATCATCAGCGAGCCATCCGGCAACCACGACGCCCGATGCCCTTGCCCGGTCAAGCTGGCGGCCAGCTCAAATGGATTGCTCCAGGTCTTGCCACCGTCCCCACTGGTCCGCGCAGTGGAATTGCTTTCGCCGTCCTTCAAAGAACTCAATTCCAACGTGGTTTTGCCGTCGGGCGATTGAATCAGGGCTGGCTCAACCGTGGGGTTGGTAACGATTTCAAAGTATCCCAAATCCGCAGATTCATCCGCCAGTTCATCGTACCAGTTGGAAATATTTATCCATGGCGTCTGCACCGTTCGTTTATCCATATGCGGTGCCCGCCGGACACTCAAATTGCCGACGACATTCCAATCGGAAATTTGCATTTCACTACGCGTCGGGTCGAAACCAAAACGAGTGATGGCTCCAGGGATCACCGCCATTTCCACGGTGAAATCATTGACGATAAACCACACCATCGAGCCATTGCGGATGACTTCAAAATCGATCCAACTGTCCCGCGGCCACAGCAACTCGGCCGGATGCAGCATACGCAGCCCTTTCATATCCGGGCCGTTGCGGAAAGCGGTGCCAGCGGCTCCTTCGAAGCCAAAAAAGTTGTCGTTTAGGAAAAATCCCGCGGCGGAGTTCTTTTGTCCAAGCATGCGCAAGCGCGCGCGCAAGTGAAAATCGCCGTCCTCAATTTGATGAGCAGACAGCAATTCCTTCTTGGCGCCGGTGCCTTGCACCCATTCGGATTTTTGCTGCCAACTCCCTAAATTGAAATTCGCCTTGCCCTTGCCAACCAAAACCACAGGATCACCTTCTAAAGGCTGCGCGCGAATCGAGGCGTCGGGTTGCGGCTTCTTTCCAGTCAAACTTTGGTAAGCCGCCAACGCCATCAATTCGTGGCCGAGGGTATTTGGATGCAGTCCATCAGGATGAAGTTTGGGCTGATCAAGCAGTGGCGATTTGAAGTCGATAATCTGCAAGCCAAATTCCTTCGCCAGCTTTTCAATCGTCTTTTCAATCACCACGCGATTGGGTATGCATTCCTTGGTCCGCGGATGATTCGCGTACATCGGCGATAGGTTGCTAAGCCGCACCGTCGGCTTCGAATCCAATGACTGGTAGTGCTGAATGAGGTCCCGATAATCGCTTTCAAACTCAGCGCCGTGTGGCTGCCAATTGCGCGTCACCGCGTCATTGGTGCCCAAGTTAATGATGACGATTTGGGGCTTGAAGTCGTTGCTCGGGCCAAAAACGGTCTGCGTCCAAATGGGCTTGGAACCGTTTCGCAGCAAAGTGGCACCGGAACGACCGAAGTTGGCAGCCTGATATTGGCCCGGATAATCACGCTCCAGCAGCCGCTGCAAAATCTGCGGCCAACTGTTCACCAGATGGTCCGGATTGGCGTTGCCTTCGGTGATGGAATCGCCGACGCAAGCGATGCGAACTGGCTTCTGGGCGACAGCCGGATTCAGCCTAACCAACGCGAAGGCGACTAGGAGCAGCTTGACTATACCCACAAAGCCGGACATACTGTGCCGATGATCCATCATGATGGTTCAAGCATAGCAGCGCGTGCCTACCAGCACATCCGGAGCAAGGTTTTGCGCGGCGACTACCCCGCCGGCCAACGCCTGGTGACGCGTCAACTCGCCCTGGAAATTGGCGCTAGCTTGAATCCGGTACGTGAAGCTTTAGGCCGCCTAGCCGCGGAAGGCATTATTGATCACATACCCGGCGCTGGTGCGTCGGTGCGGCAGCCACAGCTAGACGAGATTCTTGAGCTATACGAATTTCGCCAAGCCCTCGAGCCCTTTGCCGCCCAAAAAGCGGCGCAATTCATCACCGCGCCGGAGCTAGGAGTGCTCAAAGAGGTGTGCGCCCGGCAGCACGATTTGGCTGAATCGATGCGGCAGAGTAAAAGCCATTTGCAGAATGATGAGTTGTTGCAGTGGTTCCATCATGAAGAACGCTTTCACAACACTCTGATCGGCGCGGCGCGGAATCGTCACTTCGACCGCACCGTCCGCAATTCGCGCGTTTTGACGCAACTCTTTCACTGCCATCAAACCTTAGGGCTGAAGGTCGACCTTGGCGTCGCCGCGCGTACTTGGGGAATCCACCTGCGCATCGTGCGCGCGCTGGAATCCCGTGACCCAGATTTGGCCGGATCGTTAATGCGCACCGCATTAGCGCAAGGCGCTCAGCAAACGCTCTTATCATCAAGCCATGCGCTGCGCCCTTAGCCTCCTGCTGCTTTTTACCCTGGCGTCCTGCCAGGGCGTCAATCAAACGACCCCGACCGATACTCCTTCCGTCGTGGTCCTTAGTTACAACATCCACCATGGCGAAGGCAACGATGGCGTTTTTGATTTACAACGCTTGGCCGACGTCATTCGTGATTCCAACGCCGACCTCGTCGCGCTGCAGGAAGTGGATGTCAAAACCGATCGTGCAAATGGCGTGAATCAAGCTACCGAACTGGCTCGTTTGACCGGCATGCATTGCTACTTTGGGCGCTCTATCCATTTTTCAAATGGCGAATACGGCGACGCGGTGCTGTCGCGCTGGCGGATCGAGGTGGAAGAACGCATTCCCCTACCGGCCGCTCCCAATCACGAAAAGCGCGTCGCAGTTGCGATTACGGTGACAGTTCCAAGCACCCAGCAAAAGATACGTTTCGTTAGCACCCACCTGGATCACACCGAGGATCCCGCCGATCGCATCGCTCAGGCCAAGGCGCTTTGCGGAATGATCTTCCCAGGCTCTGACCCAACCATCCTCGCTGGCGATTTGAATGCTCAGCCAGGTAGCGCCCCGATTCAAGTGTTTGAGCAGTACTTGGAATCCGCTGCACCTGTAGGCCTGTTGACCTTCCCGGCAGAAAAACCGGTGAAACAAATTGACTGGATTTTCCTGACCGCAGAAAACGAATGGAAGGTGCACAGAATCGCCACCATCGATGAAAAAATTGCGTCGGATCACCTGCCGTTGCTGGCTGAAATTTCCCTCCTCAACTAAGCGGCTGTGCCCGGCCTGACCACTCTGATCGACGGGATTTTCGCCGCGCTAATTCTCGTCGCGGTGCCGATTTTTGGCCTAATTTCCCACCGCAATCTGCAGTCCGCCATCGCCGACGGGTTTTTCCAATCGCGACGCGAAACTTATTTCCGATTGATGACGGTGCAAGCCCTCACCACCACAAGTTTGATCAGTTATTGGCTGTGGGCAAAGCGCCCACTTTCGGACTTGGGCCTCACACCGCCGACCGGTTGGCCAGCCGTTTTCAACGTGCTGTTTTTCGTCGGCGCTTTCGCAGCGCTGGCGTGGATGCGCGGTCGTTTAAGGCGCAAAGAAGAATTGCGTACTGAAGCTTGGACGCAGTTGGTTCGCTTTATGGACTTGCTACCGCACAACAAGCGCGAGTTGAAAATTAGCTATTTGCTGGCGGTGGTCGTCGGCATTTCCGAGGAGCTCGCATACCGCGGTTTTCTAATTTGGTGGCTGCAAACTTGGGTTCCGTTTTGGACCGCTGTGGTGATTGCTTCGGCCGCGTTTGGCTTTGCCCATTTGTACCAGGGCCGCACCGGCATACTAAAGACCACTGGCGCCGGATTAATGTTTGGCGGTATATATTGGGTTAGTGGACACATCTTGCTGGCAATGGCGCTGCACGCCATGGTCGACGCCCACGCTTTCCGCGTGGCTTTGCTCCTGCAAAACCGCTTTGAATGGTTGGATGTTCCACCGCCAATCGAGGACTAATTACAGACCGCGCAAGCGCATTTCCTTGATCTTCAAACCGCCTTCATGGCCAGCATTCAACACGATTTGATTGCCGTTGAACTTGCGCTCTTTATCGGCGATTAGCAAAAAACGCACGCCGTTCAGGTGCACCGAAATCACTCGTCCGCCGACGTTTTCTACGCAGCGCAAGTGCAGATCAAACCAAGTTCCAGCAGGAATGAGCTCAGCCGCGATGCCAGCGTAGCCTTCCATGCTGCCAGTCTTCAGCGGCGCGTTCGCAGTGCCATCCAAAACTAAGCGGTAGCCGTCGGAACCATTTGATCGGAACAACAATTCCGACGCCGGGCCGTCGGTCAATTGCACACGACCACTCAATTCGAATTCGGCTGGCACATCCAAGAGCACCGCTTTCCCGCCGTCTAACCCGTGGTCGAAAACCGTTCTCCAGGCGAATGCACTAGCGCTGTCAGACAACGATGCTTTTACCATTTCGTCGACGTTGCCGAGCGGTTTAATGCGGATATCCCCGATGCAAGCTTTGCCGGCATGACCTTGGAAATAGAACGGCGCCAGCGCAACTTCGCCCGGCTTGCCACCGCCCGTCGGCCCGGTGGGTTCTGCCGCACCGATCACCATTACGCCATCCAATGCAATTTGCTCAAACATCGCATTGCGCGTCTTATTGCCATTTGCATCAAATCGCGGCGCAAAAAATCGCCCCGTCACGGTGTGCCATTGGCCCGGACCACGGTACGCAGTTCTTGATCGCGGCCCTTTTACTCCAACAATACCAGCGCAATCGCCGACGTTATCCGACAACTGCAATTCATAGCGCTCCATGAAATACAATCCGCTATCGCCGCCCTTGGGAAGCATGAAATTGAAACGGAATTCGACGTCGCCGAACTCTTGTTTGCTGACTAAGTTGCTCGGGGTTTCGCCACTGTTAACCAAAGCACCCATGCCCAAACGCGTGACTAATTTGGACGGATCGGCCTTATCCAATTCCACGTCGCAAAGCTCCCAGCCAGTGGATTCAAAGCGATCCAATGCCTCGCCCCAACTCAAGTGCAGCCAGCCTTCAGAATCACTTACTTTGGCTTCGGGCGGCTCGACCATGCGTGAAACCAACTCGGTGCTCAGCGGCCCTTCCGGCATTTGATTAATGGTGTAGTGGAAGGTGTCGTGCAGCAACGGCGCGCCGCTGCCACTCTTAAGCTCCTTTAAGGTAATACGCACGCACTTGGCGGCCTGCAGACCGTCACATTTAATGGTCAACTTTTTGCCGTCAGCCGAAAGTTGGGTCGCGGTCACAGCCAAACTTTCAAAGTTCATTTGCGGCGAACCATAATCCCACCAATAGTTGTAATCGTACAACTCGGCCTCGATGCTGGCGACGTCGGGGGCAGCGCTTAGTGCTTCGGTCAAGTTGATTTCAAAGCCATCTTGCAGCAAATGCACGCTATGCATGTCGAATGGCGTTTGCCCGTTCCACTTCAATCGAGCGACACCATGTCCTGGCGCCAAACCGCCCCAACCGCGGTTGGTAAATCCAGTGAACAAACTGCCATCAGGTGCAAAAGCTACCCGGCAAACCGAGCCTATGCCGTCGCGGAATTTGAAAACCGCGCCCTGATACTGACCGCGCACTTTTTCCATTTGAGTCCGTATTACGGTGCCATTGGTCAATTCAGCAACGTACATCTGGCCGCCGAATGGGCCAAACTTGCCGCCCGTTTGATCCTCGACCAAGTTGCCTGCCGAACGCGACCATTCGTATGGCACCATCACTGCAGCAGGTTTGCGCTGCACGGTTGCGGGAGTAGTCGAACTAGGAATCCGTCCAGCCTGGCGGTAACCCTCGGTCCAACGCAACGACGCCGGATGCCCCATAAAATCGCCTTTTTCGACGTGGAAAATTGGGCACACCCCCATCCAGTCACCCTGGTTATCGGTGTAAAACAAATCACCCGCCGAGTTCATGCCTAGACCACATGGACTCCGCACACCGGCCGCCCATGGCGTCACCACACCTTGCGGCGACACCTGCAAAATCCAACCGCGGTACGGCGCCTTAGAAATGCCATGCCACCACTCTGGACTCCAAAAGCCGACGTTCAAGCTCATGTAAAAATTGCCAGCGGCGTCGGTGGGCAAACCGAAGGCAAACTCGTGGTAGTTGCCGGTCATGCCCCAGTCTTGACTGATGGTGCGAACTTCGTCGCAAACGCGGTCGCCGTCGTGATCGATCAACTCCGACAACTCACCGCGCTGCAAAACGTAAATGCGCTCGCCATCAATCTTCAAACCCAAGCCTTCATGCAAGCCTTCGCAAAAAATATGCCATTTGGCAGCGTTGGGATCGCCGGCAAGGGCGTCGGTCACCCACCACACTCGACCGCGCCGAGTACTGACCAGCAAATCGCCATTGGGCAAAAAGCCCATGCCGCCGACCTCGACCACTTCGCCTGCGGGAGGGGTCAAGTATTCAACGCTGTAGGGCTCATTGGCCTGCTGTTGTGCTGACGAAAGAAATGCTGCGTTGGCAATAGAATTGGACAACGCCGCTGCTAGGGCGGAAATCAAAGTGGTGCACAACATTAGTAGATCTCCTCTTGCAGCTTGCTCCAGGTTTCGGCTTTGGCGTCTGGTAGCAAAAGCGTAGTCATGTGTACCTTCAAAACACCGTTACCAGCCGGCAACAGCAAACGCGAATCTTCGCCCTCTAACATCATGGCAAACGGAATGCCTTCAATTTGAAAACCGTATGCAATGGCACGGCCTTGCCACGGGAACCAAACCCAAGTTTGCCCGCGGTTGGAAACCAATTCCGACGGGCCATTCAATTCCTTTGGTATATCCAACGCTATCAGCAAATCGGGGCGTTTGCCAGCGACACCCTCCACTTCAAAGTGGCGCCGGAACCCAGCGGCGCTGGGATGGCTGAAGGCTTCGCCCCACTCCCTCACGTTGGCCACCGCGGTTCCGGGCTGAGTGCTTTGCGGGGCCACGCTGCTGTCCATGAGTGCAGCTTGTTTGGTAAATACTGCGTCCTTCATCAAGGCGTATCGCACCTCGGCGCGCTGGCCAGTCACCAGCGTGGAAGTTAGTTTGCTGTACAAAGCACGCCGAGCTTGAATTGCCGAATTCGCGCCATTGTCTGCGCCGGTGTCCTTAGCTGAACCGGTCTTCTTGGCTGCACCGGTGTCCAAGCTCGCTTGCAGCATAAAACTAGGACCGGGCTCGCCATCTTGCAGCAAATGCATGAGCTTGCCTAAGGGCTGTAGCGGACCACCACCGCGTCCACCCCAATCTTTGCGATCCAGAAATGCACCCTGGCGCACGGCCAGCAAACGCACGTCGTCGGCTTGGTATTGCCAACTCAAACCATCCGTAGTACCAATCATCAAACCGCGCGGCAACTCCGATGCACCGGATTTAAGTGGGGCAAGTTGACCACGAACCACGACCGGTTTACTGCCGACGTTTAAGATCGATGCATTGCCTGCGGCGGGCGGCTGCTCCGGCCCCAATGCGATCACATACTCCACCACCAGGCGTCGCTCTTTTTCGTTCAATACTGCAGCGAAGCCGGGCATGGGGGTGCCACCGATGCCAGACGATACAGTGCGAAATAGGGCTTCCGGCGTATTTCCAAAGGAAAAGCCACCCTGCTGAAAGCTGCGCGCGGGCCGATCAAATTTGACCAAACCATTGCCATCGCCGGTGTCGCCGTGGCATACGGCGCAGGTGCCCAAGTAGATTTCTTTGCCACTGCGGGCCGCGGGCTCTTGCGGTTCCGGTGTGCAGGCCAGCGCGGCAAGCGCTGAGCACAAGATTTGCGTCAGGTGGAGGAGTGGCATCGGCCTGCTATCCTAGCGCCAAATTTGCATGAGCCTACTGGAACCTGAACATCGAACCTTGCACTCTTCCGGCGTGCCGCTGCGCGTTTGGGACTATGCTGCAGCCTGCCAGCGTCAGGATCCCGTCGTGCTGTTTTTACATGGGTTTTTGGATACCGGGCGCAGTTTTGAGTATGTGATCCAGCATCTAATTGGCCATTGTCGGCCGCTGTGCATGGATTGGCGCGGCCATGGATTCAGCCAGCCGGCCCCTCCGGGAGGATCTCACCATCAATTGGATCATCTCAAGGACTTAGCTTTGGCCCTGGACGAATTGGCCGACCCCGAGCGCGGCTTAGGCGTGCGACCGAAACTAGTGGTGGCCCATTCGCTGGGAGCGATCGTCGGTTTTATCCACGCGGCGGTGGCTCCCGACCAAGTGGACCATTACTTGTTTTTAGATGCTTGCGGCGGATTCACCTCGCCCCCGCAAGAACAAGTCGACGCCTTGACACGCATGGTGAAAGCGTCGCGCAAACCGCCGCCGGCCTTCCGTATCTTTCGCGACGCCAGTGCTGCCACCGACCGCATTATGGTCAATAATCCTGGCCTCAGTCGTAAAGGCGCGGAGCTGATGGTGCAGCACGCCACCGAACCCACCGCAGATGGCCGCGTACAATTCCGCTTTGACTCGCGCTTGCGCGGACCGAATCCACTGCGCTTATCCGAGGACACCTGGCGCGAACTTGGAGCACGTGTTCAGGCCGAAGTGCGAGTGCTGCTTGGAGAAACTGGAATCATCGATCGTGTACCCGACATTACCGGCCGTATCGAAACCATCCGCAACTCAAGCTGGCAAACAGTACACGGTTGCGGGCATCACCTACATTTGGATGCACCCGCAACCGTGGCTGAAAATATTTTGCAGTTGCTTAGTTGTCGAAAACCGGAATCAGGTTCTCGTTAAAAGCGGCGGTAAAGCCCCAGCGCATGGCCATCTTTTGACCGGGTCGCATGGTAATGCGCCAACGATAAATGCCGCGTTCTAAGCGATCCTTCAAATCCTCTTCGGACTCAAGCGCTCCTTTATGCAATTCGATTGCGGCAATTTTCATGCGGTCGTCCTGTGAAACTGGAATGACGTCTTCCACCAAAATATCGATCGACTCTGACGCCGAAGACGACAAGTGCAACCGCGTTTCGAAGACCTTGCTCAATTTCAAAATCTTGCCAAAAACTCCCGGCTCGTCGCGCTCTTCTTTAACGGTGTCAAATTCCACTGCCAATAACGGATCCAATCCCAAATTCAACGTCGTCGAATCGCCCTGACGCATCATCGGGAAAGTCGCCTCGCCGATGTAATCCGGTCCCAAGAAAATGCGCGCTTGGCCGCTCAACAATGGTGCATCAGAAGTGCTGGTCACTTCGGCGCGTAAGAAGCATTCCTGACTTAGCGATGGAATGATGTAGCGCTCGGGTCGTATTTCCAAAGGCACGTTTACCAAGCGGAATTGTTTGGCTTCCTTGCCCGACGGGATTTCAACGCGGTCCGGCAAACGAAATTGCTGGGTCAAGCCATAGTCTTGAACGGAAACCACGGGAGCGGGGGCGAATGAATTTTCTGCGCTTAATGATTCGGCCTCAAAGGAAACGGAGTCCTCCGTATAACCCATATCCTTAAGGGCTCCCCTTTCTGTTTCTGTAAGCGCTCGCGACGAAACGCCGCGCGAATAACCACGTTTCTGCTCCTGATAAACGCGTGCAAATCGTTCCGGCAAACTTGGCGGATCCAAGCCCAAATGCGGCCGCGCCGTTGACAGCAAAACTTCAACGTCGTCCCAATCTTCTTCGGTTGCTTGCTGAATAAAAGCCACCAAGCCGACGTCTAGGGAATCCAAGTTGGGATCGACGCGTACGTCATAACTTGGCACCCAACCGGCGCCGCGCACCAAGTACACCAAGCGCATGTTGGCAGTGCCCGGCCGTTCGAAAAATAGGTTTAGCTTGAGTTGGTAATAAGGGATTTCCAGGTCACGGGCGTGGGCGCCCAATTGCGCTTCCAAATCTGCAATCTGCTTTGCAATCATCCGGTCGCGCCTATCGATGTCAGCAGCTTGCTCGGAAAGCGCGGTTGATTTAGTGCTGATGAATAAAAATAGAGCGTCCAAATCCATCGATCCAAAATGATCAACGCCGTCGTTTTTTATCGCCTCCATCACATTAGAAACCATCGTTTGCCCGCTTTTTACAGCAGCTCTCTCGGGAATGAGTTCGTCGCGTTTTTCACGCAAAGCCGAAATTTGTGCCCGCAGAACGTCGCGCCCGGATTCGTCGACCACACCCTTGCGCGTGGTCACTTCCAAGCCTTGAACCACCACGTTGCCGCTCTCCATACGAGTTTGGAAAGACCCGGGATCGGCGCTCATTGGTAACGGGCCCAAACTGATGGTCACTTGTCCAGGCGTGTCGGCGCTGACTTGGAAAACCCGTTCAGCCATCGCCTGGCCACTGTAAACAGTTACCCGGTCAAGGGTTGAAGTTGTTGGAATAGCGTCTTGCTGGGGCCAGCACAGCGCCACGAGTGTCAGTAGATGGGCAGAGAGCACGATTTTAGTTTAATCCTAATTAGGGTCCATTGAAACGACGGAAGGGTGGCCACATTGGTGAATATGCCCGAGGAAGCTGGATTTTTAATTGGCTTTGAACGACGCTATCCGCAACTAGTTCAGGTCAGCCCAACGACACCAACCTGAGTCCGGTGCAGTGCGCCTTTTGCGCATTTTTCCGGACCATCCCATTTCAGCCTCGTCCGCGGCGCTGAGCGGCCAGCCCAGGAAGATTTCGCCTAGAGCGACTTCCCCTAAACCGGCTCCCCAGATTTTTAGCGCGGGCGCTTCGGCCAAGATCGGTGCACTACACCAATAACTGCCGATGCCGCGCGCCTCGGTGGCCAAAAGCAAATTCTGGGTGGCAGCAGCAGTGGCAGCGGCATGTTCCCAATTGCGGGCTTCGGTTTTGGGGCTGGCGTCAGTTTCAGGCAGCCAGGTCACTAAGACCACGGCTCCGGCATGCTCGAAAATACGCGGCAATTTGCCGTAGAGCAAATCGGCGTCGGCGAGCTGTTGATGAGTATGGCGCAAGGCGGCGCCGGTGAAAACGTGGAAGCGCCACGGCTCCGGGATGGCATCGCTACGTGGGTAGTGGAAAGGGGCCATGCCGGCCAATTCCAGGGATTCACGCAGTCCGCGCAGGAATAAATCACGCTGTTCGCCCTCTCCCGCCCCGGCTAGCACCTTACGCGTACAGCGTTCCCGTATGGCTCGATCCACCGCCGCGACGTCAGCCGGCTGATTTGGATTCATTGGGCGGCCGTTTGCGGACGAATTGGAGTCGGAAGGGTTCATGGCACGGGAAGGGGACTGATAATATCTCATCCCTAAGCCATGCAACTTTTAGAAGCCATTCGTACCCGCCGCGCGGTCAAAAATTTCGACCCGTCCCACCAGCTTTCTGAGCAAGAAATTCGCCATTTATTGGACCACGCCATGCTCGCGCCGACGTCCTTTAATATGCAAAATTGGCATTTTGTCGTGGTTACGGATCAGGATGTGCAAGATCAGTTGTGCGCAGCGTCGTGGAATCAGCCACATGTCAAGGAATGTTCGGTGACTTTCGTGCTGGCTGGCGCCCTAAAGGGTTGGGAAGACATGAGCAAGCAGCTGCGCAAAGCGCCCGCAGACGTGCAGAATATGTTTTTCGGCATGGTGCCGCAGCTTTACGCCAATAATCCCCAATTGGAGCGCGACGAAGCAGTGCGTTCGATCAGTTTTGCCGGCCAGCATCTGATGCTGGTGGCGCGCGAAATGGGCTTGGATTCCTGTCCCATGATCGGCTTCGACGCGGCCAAAGTCAGCACCATCCTTGGCCTGCCCGACGACCACCCGCCACTGCTAATGATCACCATCGGCAAGGCGCTGCAGCAAGCGCGGCCGCGCATGGGGTTGTTGAATTACGAGGACTGCGTGTCCGTCAACCGCTTCGGCAATCACGCGTTGCATGGCGAAGCCGACGATTCTTGATTCGGCATAGACGGCGAATCAGATTGGCTGCTTAATATCCGTCCTCATGCACGCCTTTGACCGCGCGCCCGCTCGGGTCAGCGTTATGGGCGAAGGATTCATCCCATTCGATCGCAGTTGCGGTGGAACAGGCCACGCTAGGTCCGCCCGGGACCAGCTGCGCGGCCGCTTCGCCGGGAAATAGCTCGTCAAAAATAGAGCGATAAAAGTACCCTTCTTTGGTGCCAGGAGGGTTGATAGGAAAGCGCCATGCAGCGCTCTCTAATTGCTCATCACTAACCGCATTTGCCGCGTGTTCCTTCAGCGAATCAATCCATGAATAGCCGACGCCGTCGGAAAATTGCTCTTTTTGACGCCATAGAATTTCATCGGGAATCATGCCTTTGAATGCCTGTCGCAAAATGGTTTTTTCCATGACCTGGCCGCCGCACATTTTTGCTGCTGGATCCAACGCCATCGCCACGTCCAGGAATTCTGTGTCCAAAAACGGCACGCGGGCCTCCAAGCCCCAGGCCGCCATCGACTTGTTGGCGCGCAAGCAGTCGTACCAATGCAGTTGGTCTAATTTACGCACTGTTTCTTCGTGAAACTCGCGCGCATTTGGTGCTTTGTGGAAGTACAAGTAGCCGCCGAAAATTTCGTCGGCGCCTTCGCCGGACAGCACCATTTTGATGCCCATGGCTTTGATGCGGCGCGCCATCAAGTACATCGGCGTGGAGGCGCGGATGGTGGTGACGTCGTAGGTTTCCAGGTGGTAGATCACGTCCTTGAGTGCGTCCAATCCTTGCTGGAAAGTGAAGTGAAATTCGTGGTGGACGGTTTGCAGGAAATGGGCGACGGTGCGCGCTGCTTGCAAGTCGGGTGCGCCGTCCAGCCCAATCGCAAAGGAATGCAAGCGCGGGAACCAGGCTTCGGAGACGCCGCCTGATTCCACCCGCCGACGCGAGAATTTGGATGCGACTGCGGCAATGATGGAGGAATCCAATCCACCCGACAGCAATACTCCGTAGGGCACGTCGCACATGAGCTGGCGCTCGACCGCAGCTTCCAAGGCAATCCGCACCGCCTTTGGCTGCGCATCATTCCCACTGACGCCGTCAAAATCGCGCCATTGCGGCAGGTAATAAGGCACCGGTCCCTGGCCGGCGCTATCCCAATAATGCCCGGCCGGGAATTCCTGAAAACTGCGGCATACCCCAGCCAAAGCCTTGACCTCCGACGCCACCATGATGTTGCCATGCTCGTCGCGGCCCCAATACAAAGGCACCACGCCGATAGGGTCGCGTGCGATCAGCCAACGTTTTTCTGCGCGATCAAAAAGCACAAATGCAAAAATGCCGTTGAGCAGGTTCAAAAAGCCGCTGCCATTTTCTTTCCACAGCGGCAAGATGACCTCGCAGTCCGAGTCGGTGAGAAAGGTGTAAGGCAGCAGTAGGTCTTTTTTCAAGTCCTGGTGGTTGTATATCTCGCCATTTACCGCCAACCATTGGCGCTGATCGGGTGAATTCAACGGCTGCGCACCCGAATCCACGCCCACAATAGACAAGCGTTCGTGTACAAGCACGGCGTTGTCGTCGGCGTAAATTCCGCTCCAATCGGGGCCGCGGTGGCGCAGCAATTTGGATTGGCTTAGGGCAATTTCACGCGCCGCGGCAGGGTCGGTGCGCAAATTAAGTATGGCGAAAATGGAACACATGTCAGCTGTAAATGGATTATCGGCAAATTGCAGCACGAAGCGCCGAATTAGGCCAGAATAAATAGATGCTTCTTGCCATCACCATGCTCACTGCAGCCCAGCAATTCACCGTGGAAACCGCTCCTGAATGGGATGCCATGTTTGACCGCACCAGTGGCTGGACTGGCGCTGATGGTATTTATTCCATCCCATTCAATGGCGATGACAACTTTGGCTCGGCAACGAATACGCGCACCTTATTTGTATTCAGCGATACTTTCATTGGCGACGTGAATGCCCAGGGTGAACGTTTGCCTGGCACTCAATTGGTTAACAACACCCTAGCCGTGTTAAAACGTGGCGCTGGCGCTGATCCCAATCAAATTCAATTTTATTGGCGCCATTCGGGTGGAAATGCGAAGGCGGTATTCGAGCCCAATACCGCCCATTCCCAGCCCGACGAATTTTATTGGCTGAAAGACGGCATGATCATCGACGGCGATACGCATATTTTCGCTGGCCGTTTTTCCAAGGTGCCGCCGCCATTCCACCGCGAAGGGATTTCGATGATCACAATTCCTAAGGGCATGGTGCCGCCATTCAACGGTCACAGCCAAGTCGAAACCACCCTGTGGCTGGATGACAGCCCTATGCGGGGGCAAGTCAGCTTCGGCGGCGCGATCATGGACAACACGGTCGAAGGCAACGCATTCAATCCGGATGGCTTCATTTATGTTTATGGCATTCAGGAAGACCCGCTGAACAAAAAGGCGTTGGCATCGCGCGTGCCGCGGGATCAATTCACTGATTTTGCCGAATATCGTTTTTGGGACGGGAACAACTGGGTGGCCGACATCGCCCTAGCCAAGCCCATGTGTGGTCGTTTAAGCAATGAATTCAGCGTGACGCCTTTACCAAATGGGAAGTTCTTGATGGCTTTCCAGCAGGACACCATTGGTCGTGAAGTCGCGGTAAGGCTGGGCACCTCCCCGGTCGGTCCTTGGGGTCCCATCGTCGAGGTTTACACCTGCCCAGTGCCTAGCAATCCGCCGGTTTACACCTACAACGCCAAAGCCCACCCCCACCTCAGCGACCCAGGCACGCTGTTGATTTCCTACAACGTAAATAGCGCTGGCAGCTTTTGGGATCACTTCACATACGCCGACATTTACCGACCGCGTTTCATTCGTCTGCGCATTCAGTAACCGCTGTCCTTTAATGCCTGCTCGGTTTTCTGCGCATATGCAAAGTAGCGCTTGGGAGTGCGCGTGATGATGTCCAACTCGTGATCACTCAGCTCGCGCTTGACCTTGGCGGGAACGCCGACTACCAATGAACGCGGAGGAATCACGGTGCCTTCACGCACCACCGCTCCGGCAGCAATAAGCGAATGTGCGCCGATACGGCAGCCGTCGAGTATGCGCGCTCCTATGCCGACTAAAGCGTCGTTCTCTATAACCGCGCCATGCACAGTTGCCTGATGACCAATGGAAACGCGCTCGCCGATCTCAACCGGCCACTCACCTAATTGGCCATGCAGCACTGCTCCATCTTGAATATTGCTATCTGCACCG
>JACKQG010002175.1_pt1 | contig 25987 bp, 21 predicted proteins | sample 8237621 | NCBI WGS metagenome assembly JACKQG01 (sample SAMN15677084, study PRJNA649215) | marine metagenome | biome: marine; feature: Black Sea; material: saline water; isolation source: suspended particulate matter (SPM) from the Black Sea western gyre | collected 2013-06-09/2013-06-10 | depth... | reverse complement strand
TCAGTTTCTGATAATAAATATAAATCATTGTAGAGCACTTCACCATCTTCTAAAAATGTTAAACCTTCTGTGCTTATTCCATTATTGTTTTTTGACACTCTAAACCTCCGTAGAAATCAATTTGAAACTATTGTACAATGAAGGGGGGTCTTAAGATGGTGTTATTTTTAAAAAATTTGTACATTTAAATAAATTAGAGTGTCGTTTTGTTACTTTTTTGTGTTTTTTATATTTTGAGGGATGTAAGGTATAATAAAATTTTATACCTTACACTTAACAAAAGCTGTTAAGCGGAGAATGTAAGAAATTAGTCTTAGATATTGTCTCTGATACCTAAATCAGATACTAATTGATTATAAGCATCTTTTTGTGTTCTTTTGAAATACTTCATTAAACGACGACGTTGACCAACTAATTTCAATAGTCCCAGTCTTGATGCATGATCTTTTTTGAATACTTTTAAGTGTTCAGTCAATTCTACAATTCTTGCTGTTAAAAGTGCGATTTGAACTTCACTTGAACCAGTGTCATTTTCGTTACGTCCGTATTTTGTAACTATCTCTTGTTTTTTAGCCGAATCTAAAGCCATAATAGCCTCCTGAGTGGTATAATAATCTAACAGTCATTACATTATGAAAGTTGAAATCGAATTTTAGCAAATTTTACTTAAAATTACAAATATATACACCATTTAAAATTATTTTGGATGTGATTTTAAAAGCATCTATAATGGATACTGACTAAATTTCAAATTCTTTAGCTATAATCCTTTCATAAAAAGATTACAAAAGAGAGCTCAATATATGTTAATAACCCGTGCCAGTGAATATGCCATCCTCTCTTTAATTGTACTCTCTAAAGCAGATGCCCCAATGGATAGCGAAACACTTTCCCGTGAACTTTCCATCCCAAAAAGTTTTCTGGCTAAAATTCTTCAGGCTCTTGCAAAAAAAGAGATTCTTAAATCTTTTAAGGGTGTGCATGGCGGATTTTCCCTGGCATTGGCACCAGAAGATATCAGTATGCTTGAAGTGATGTCCGCTGTTGAGGGCAAAGCTCCGGCAGTTTTTGAGTGTGCCCCTTCAAGAGAAGACTGCCCATCTGAAAGAGCTAACATTTGCAGTATATGGCCGTTTTTAAATAAGCTTCAAGGTAAAATAGATTTATTCTTGGCTGAACTTACTTTAGCTGATATTTTAGAATAGTTAAGGTTACTTTTTTTGGCTAGAAAACCCACACTTAAGCAACAGACTGCATTAACGATAAACTTTCTCCTAGGTCAAAAAGATTTAAGTGTTGTTATATTTGTCATGGCAATTTTGGCAATTATCATCGTTCCTTTACCATCAACCCTGCTCGATGTTTTGCTGACAACATCTATGGCACTTGCAGTTTTGATACTGCTGATTTCTTTATATGTTCCAAAACCCACCGACTTAACAACTTTTCCAACACTTATCTTGATTTTAACCTTATTCAGGCTCTCTTTAAATATTGCCACCACAAGAATGATTTTAAGCAATGGCCACGAAGGACCTGAAAATGTAAGCACTATTATCACCAGTTTTGGAGACTTTGTTGTCGGTGGGAACTTTGTTATAGGTATCATCGTTTTTTCTATTTTGGTTTTAATCAACTTTATGGTTATAACCAAAGGTTCCACAAGGGTTGCAGAGGTGGCAGCACGTTTTACACTTGATTCTATGCCTGGTAAGCAAATGGCGGTGGATGCTGACCTTAATGCCGGACTTATTGATGATGCCGAGGCGAAACAACGCCGTGCAGAGATTCTTCAAGATGCAAACTTTTATGGAGCTATGGACGGTTCTTCAAAATTTGTAAAAGGTGATGCAGTTGCGGGTATCATCATCACTCTTATCAACATTATCGGCGGCTTTTTAATTGGTGTTTTTCAGCATGACATGGACGTTTCAGCAAGTGCTCAGACCTTCACTCTTTTAACTATCGGAGATGGTCTTGTCGGTCAGATTCCGGCCCTTATCATCTCAACCGCCACCGGTATTATGATAACCCGCTCATCCGGAGATTCTAAAGACAACTTTGCAGACGGTGCGATAAACCAGATGATGGGAAATGCAAAAATCATGATGATAGTCGGTTTAATCATGATTTTATTTGCGATGGTTCCGGGACTTCCCACTGCGTCAATGGGGTTTGTAGGGATACTTTTTGCCTTACTTGGCTGGTCTGTGTATAAATATGAAAAGGGTGAACTCAGCTTTTTAGATATTGGAGATGAGTTTACTTCCAAAAAAATTCCCGAACAAGCTGTAAATCCAGATGGAACACCTGCAAGTCCACCTAAAAAGACCAATGAAGAGATTCGCCAAGAAGAAGAGGCGGCACTTGAAGATATCCTCAAAGTTGAAATGCTTGAACTCACACTTGGTTATCAACTTATCCGTTTAGCAGACAACACCCAAGGTGGGGATTTACTTGAACGTATCCGTTCTATGCGAAGAAAAATCGCAAGTGACTTTGGATTTTTAATGCCTCAGGTTAGGATTCGAGATAATCTTCACCTCCAACCACAACAATACCAAATTCTTTTAAAAGGTATCTCTATCGGTGAGGGGACTATCATCCCTGAGCGTTTTTTAGCAATGGACAGTGGGATGGCAACAGGTGAAGTGCAAGGCGAAGCGACAAAAGAACCTGCTTTTGGACTTGATGCTATTTGGATTCCGGCAGAGCAAAAAGAGTTTGCCATAGAAAACGGTTATACAGTTGTAGATCCTGCAACAGTTATCTCAACCCATATGTCTGAACTTGTAAAACGCAATGCAGAAGAATTACTCACACGTCAAGAGGTGCAAACACTTGTGGATAAGATTAAAGATGACTTTCCAGTCATCGTTACAGATGTGCTTAATGTTGCACCTATCGGACTTATTCAAAGAGTGCTTAAGGCTCTTTTACACGAAAAAATCCCTCTTAAAGATATGTTGAGTATCTTAGAGACCATTGCCGATGTTGCAGAATACACCAAAAATGTTGATATCATCACAGAACAGGTTCGAACAAAACTCTCACGCATCATAACCCAAATGTACTCAAGTGAAGATGGAGTCATCCGCCTTTTAACTTTTGAGACAAGCTCTGAACAGATGATGATAGAAAAATCCGTAGAACGTGATGGTCACAGAAACCTTATGCTCAACGTCGGTGAAATAAATGCCCTCATTCAAGCCACAAGCACTAAAGCGGCTGAACTATTGCAAAAAGGTGTTTCACCTATCGTCATTATCGTAGATCCGCAAATCCGCCGTGGTGTGGCTGAGATTTTTGAGCGTTTCTCACTTGATGTCATCACGCTTTCTCATGCAGAGATAGACTCTAGTGCAAGCTTTGAAGTTATGGGCAGTATTACTATTGAATAAAATAATATTAGGAAAAAAACACAATGAATAAAGAAATAATACACCATTTATCGCACATAGATTTAGATGGCTACAGCTGTCAATTTGTTATGCAGCACACACCTTATAAGATTCAAAACTACAATGCAAATTATGGTGCAGAGGTTAAATCCAAACTTGATATTATTGTTGAAAATATAAAAAAAGAGAAAAAAAGTGCTCTTATACTCATTACAGATTTAAACCTTACAATGGATGAGTCAAGATGGATCAATGGTGAAGTGGCGAAAATGAATGCCAACAAACTTAATGTTGAACTTGTTTTACTTGATCATCATGGAAGCGGTGAAGACAGTGCCCGCAAATATGACTGGTATTTTTTAGATGTGGAGCGATGTGCTACAAAAATCACTTATGATTATGCAAAAGAGCATTTTGAGTTTGATGAACCATCGTGGATGGAAAAATATGTGAATGTTGTCAATGCAGTTGACTTGTGGAAATTGGATGAAGTGGAAAATTTTGAATATGGAAAAGTATGTATGCGTCTTGTGACTGAGACAAGAGAGCTTAACCGTGTCATGTTTGCAAATGAGGATAACAACTACAAAATTTCACTTTTACAAGAAGCTGTAAAATACCTCAATGAAGAAAATGCACCTATAGTTCTTGATGAAAAAATCCATGCACTTAAAAAAGAGTTTTTCAAAATCGATGAGAACAATACACTAGACAACCTTTCCACTGCTTATGTTGTTAAACTCTTAGGTGCCAAAAGAGATACAAACACCATCTACTATAAAGGTTACAAAGGTTATCTCTCTTATGGTGTCGGAAACACTTCTATCGTTGGAAACGGCTTTTTAGTCGCCTATCCTGAATATGACTTTATCGTTGATGTAAGCTACCGCGGAGCTATGAGTTTAAGAGCCAACTTCAAGGTTAGTGTTGCTCAGATTTCTAAAGAATGGGCAAATGGCGGTGGACACCCTAATGCCGCCGGTGGAAGAATTATGGGCTTTAAAGAACAGTACAGATACGATAAAGTGAAACAGCAAATAGAGCAAATCATCTATGATAAAGAATCACGTGCCACTGTTTTAGAGTATAAGACTCAAGAAGATATTTAAATAAGGGATGAATTCTGATTAGCTGCAGTTGGCAAAATAGCGTTCAACCCCATTTGCAAGTCCGTTCGCCAATTCTTTTTGATACGCACCGCTTACAAGTCTCTTTGCTTCTTTAGGGTGTGTGATAAAACCCACTTCAACAAGAACAGCTGGCATTTGAGCTCCGACTAAGACCCAAAATGGCCCTTCTCTCACACCGCCGTCATGTACATTCTTATATGACTTTTTAAGCGAGCCCAACATCCCTCTTTGTAAATCAATTGCAAGTTTATTAGATGCAATCATATTATGTGAACTTATAGTGTTTAAGAAACTTTGTTTTCCATAAAAATTCATATCACTTAAATCTGCTGAGTTCTCTTTTGCAGCAACTTTTTTCGCCCTGCTTGTACGTGACTTAGATAAAAAATAGCACTCTATCCCATGCACTTCACCTGCATTTTTCTTCGCCACTGCATTTGCATGGATTGAGATGAATATATCTGCATCTTTTTGATTTGCATACTTTGTTCTTTGACTTAGTTTGACAAACTTATCTCTATCTCTAGTCATATGCACTTTATATCCGCGGGCTTTTAAAATCGATTTCAAGCGCTTGGCTATTTGCATAACGACTATCTTTTCTCTATACTTTCTATATCCGACAGCACCGGGGTCTTTTCCGCCGTGACCGGCATCAATCACAATTGTTTTATCTCTGTCTAAACGAGAAGGGATACTCTTTTTTTTCTCTAAGACCACTGCTTTTGTATTCTTTTTTTCTGCATCTATTCTAACTATAAGTTTTTTAGATTTTTGTGAATAACCCACTTTAATTTTTTGCGTGTTTTCAATAACCAAACGTAATGTATTTGGATTGTATTGTGCTATTTTTATTCGTTTGACACCATCTTTTCTTAATGTTTTTGATTCACTCAGCATAGATGCGTGGATATCAAAGACATATCTGAATTGCTTTTTTTTAGGGTCGTACAAAGTGAAGTAGTTCACCTGCTTCGTAGATAGTTCTTTGTCAAATTCAAGAACCAATTCAGAATCTTTAAAGCCCGCATCCTTTAATTTATGTGAAGATGTGACCTTGATTTCTTTTTTTCTTTTAGGAATATAAGGTTTGTACACAGGAGTTAATTTAGGAGTGTTTAGACTTAATAATTCATTTGAATACTCTGAAACATCGATATGAAGTTTATTACCGCTCTTTACAATCCCTTTTAAGGATTTAACACGTAAATGTGCATCATCAAGCATGATTGAACGCAGATAAAGATTTTTGTAATCATTATATGCTCTAAAATGATTACTTTTGTTTGAGGAATTAAGAAATCCATTTGCACGATTCAATATATCATTATCACCTAAAGCACTTAGTGACGCTGCTAAAAGTAGAAAAAGTAAAAATGGACGTAACATTAACTAACTATTCACCTTCTGTCAGTTTTTGCAGCAACTCTTTGACCGAAATAATTTTATCCAGTCTATAACCATTCGTTCCAGAGAAGAAAAGTCCGGTCTCAAGATTTCCTTCGTAGGCATCACTTAATCTGTCTGCGATACAAAAACCTACAACTCTTGCTTCCTCGCCACGATTACACGGAGCCACACAATTTGATATACATTTAATATCCGGACCTTCACGTTTTTCTATAAGATGAGTGAGATTTGTGACTACACCTTGCGCTGGATAACCGACAGGAGATGACATAAGTTTAATATCATCTTGCTTAGCATTTATAAGCACTTGTTTGAAGTTGTCATGTGCATCACATTCATGTGTACCTATAAATCTTGTACCCATTTGAACACCGCGGGCACCAAGAGCCATCATCTCTTCTATATCAGATTTATCCCAAACACCGCCGGCAGCAATCACAGGGATATCTCCCCACAATGCAGCTTCTTCAACCACAGGTGCCACAATCATCTCTAATTGATTCTCTGGCAATTTACACTGTTCATATGAGAAACCTTGATGCCCACCGCTTTTTGGACCTTCAACAATCACCGCATCAGGCATTCTGTCATATCTTTTTTTCCATCTTTTACAAATGATCTTAAGCGCCTTTGCAGATGAAACGATAGGAACAAGTGCCACATCAGGATAACCTTCAGTGAATTCAGGCATATTCGTAGGAAGACCCGCTCCTGTGATAATGATGTTAAAACCGGCTTCACACGCATCTTTTACAACACGGCCGTAATCATTGATCGCATATAAAATATTTGCAGCCAAAGGCTTATCTCCACAAATTTTTCTTGCAGAATCGTGTATAGCTTTAAAACCCGTCGGTGAATAAAAATTCATCACATCAAGAGGTCTGTCTGCCACAAGTTTTTGAGAATATTTTTTATTGTCAAAATAACCTGTCCCGACTGAACTGACAACACCCAGTCCACCCTCTTTAGAAACCGTTCCGGCAAGCTGATCCCAAGAGATACCAACACCCATACCACCTTGAACGATAGGCTTTTGTATAGTGTGTTTACCAATTTGTAAAGATTTAAAACTCATTTATATAACCTTTAGTTTCGCAAATTTTCTTTTTCCAACTTGCAGTATATATTCACCGCTTTGCAGTTGTAATTGCTCATCTGATACTTTTATTTGGTCTATTTTAACAGCACCTTGCTTAATATCTCTCCTAGATTGAGAAGTTGATGGTGAAATTTTACATTCAACTAAGGCTTTTGCTATCCAGACTTCACCTTCTATCATAAACTCAGGAATATCTGTTGGAATTTGGCTTTTTGCGTGCACTTTTTCAAATTCTTCTTTAGCATTTTTTGCTTTTTCATCAGAATGAAATCTCGCAGTGATCTCAAGTGCTAAATCCTCTTTCACCTTTTTGGGGTGAAGTGATCCATCTAAAACACCCTTTTTGAGTGCTTCAATCGCATCAAGCGACTTTGTGCTTAATAGCTCAAAGTATCTCCACATTAAATCATCCGAGACACTTAAAACTTTTCCAAACATATCGTTTGGCTCATCAGTCACAGCGATGTAATTGCCCAAAGATTTACTCATTTTCTGCACACCGTCAAGACCTTCTAAAATCGGCATCATAAGCACTGCTTGCTGTTTTTTCACTTCGTAAGCTTTTTGCAACTGTCTTCCCATTAAAAGGTTGAACTTTTGATCTGTTCCTCCGATCTCAACATCACTTTTAAGATGCACACTGTCAAAACCCTGCAAAAGAGGATACATAAATTCACTCACAGCGATAGGAGTCTGACTCGCGTAACGTTTGGAGAAATCATCACGTTCCAACATCCGTGCGACAGTGAGGTTTGAAGCTAGTTCCAACATCCCTATGGCACCCAGAGGTTCCAACCAATCTTTGTTGTACACTATGTCAGTTTTACTCTCATCTAAAATTTTAAAAGCCTGCGTGGTGTATGAAACGATATTTTTTTCAATATCCTCAGCGCTCAAAACTTTACGAGTCACATTTTTTCCTGTTGGGTCACCAATAGTTGCAGTGAAATTTCCTATAAGAAATTGCACACGTGCACCATACTTTTGAAATGTTGCAAGCTTTTGTAAAAGTACAGTATGACCTAAATGTAAATCAGGTGCTGTGGGATCAAAGCCACACTTCACCGTGTACGTTTTGCCTTCATCAAAATATGCTTTTAAAAGTTTTTCAATTCTCGCATCATCAATAATCTCAGCGGTGCCTCTGTTTATCTCTCTTATAGCTTCTTCTAACATTTCTATTTCCTAAGTATATATTTAATTATTTAATCTGGCTCAAAGAGCCAAGCTTTAGTGACCTCAGCGGTCTAAGCGCAGTAAAAGGGACTAGTTCCTTTTACGTGTAAAATCAACGATACGCATCATCTGTCCGTATTATATGTATCACTTTAATCTTACTTTCTAGTTTTGTGCGCAGAGCATTGATATCTGATTCTTTAGATTCAAAACCAAGCTCACAATACTTCACATAATCCACAGTGTCTTTTCCCAACTCTATGGAGCTGATATCTATGTTCAATTTAACCAAATACGTTAAAAAATTTGCCAATGCACCTTTTTCATTATGTAAAGATGCGATTAAACTATAATGATAATTATTTTCTTTCTTCCAACGGATAAACACCATTGGATTCTTTTCTTCCAACTTTTTATATGCATGTGAACACATTTTATGATGCACGTGCACTTTAGATTTTTCAACAAATGCCATAATCTCATCACCGGATTTTGGATGGCAGCAATAATCAAAGACCACATCATTCACGTTTGAGACACTGAATACCTCTAAGCCTGAAATAACTTTAGACTTGAGTTTAAATCTATGTCTGGAAAGAAACCTTGAGAATCTGTTGTTTTTACTGATATCAGCCACATATTTTCCAATAACAGTCCGAAAATGTTCAATGTCACAAGGGATATTCGAACGCCCTTCACACATGCTTGATTCAAACCACTCTTCTATGCGCGAAGGCTTTAAACCCATTGCAGTCGAGACTATAAGCACACTTGTTTTGGCGTTTATTTCACGGATTCTTGCATTGCAATTGAGTCTCATATTTGATGTGGCTTTTGAAGTTTTAACCGCATCAATCCAAGAACATCTTGTAATAATCTCATCTGCTAAATTTATTTTAACAATATCTCCGTTGCTAAGCTCACTTAAAAGAGATGCCTTCGTTTTGTTTACAAGACAAGAGTCCGCTTTATTTCCAACCGCAGTGTGCACTGCATAGGCAAAGTCTAAAACCACAGCTCCGCGAGGAAGCGTGAAGGCATCACCAGTCGGTGAAAAAACAGAGATATCTTCTGAATATAAATCATTTTTAATCAAAGTGTAAAAATCTTCCACAGATTCATTTTGGTACTGAAGATTATGAAGCCAATCAAGCTTTATATCGTTATTGCCGCCACTTTTGTATTTCCAATGTGCAGCGACTCCAAGTTCAGCAGTCTTATGCATATCAAAAGTTCTGATTTGAACTTCAAATATTGCAGTGTTATGAAAAACAGTGGTGTGAATAGTCTGGTAACCATTATCTTTTGCAACAGCAATATAATCCTTGAATCTAGAAGAAAGCGGTTGAAAATGTAAATGAATCAAACCTAAAATATTATAACACTTCACCGCATCGCTTGTTAAAATCCTGACTGCTAAAAGGTCAAGAACTTCATCAATACTCACACCTTTTCTTTGCATTTTCAAGTATATGGAGTAACGATGTTTCACACGCGAAAGAATTTCAAAGTCATCATGAAATCCATTTTTAATAAGTAAATTTGTTATAGACTCTCTAAATTCATTCAGCTTCATCTCCATCGCATGATAATTTGTATCTAGATAATTATCTATGTGATGTTTTTCTTCTTTAAACAAATAAGAGAAACTTAAATCTTCAAGTATATTTTTTAAAAATGATATACCCAAACGGTGTGCGATCGGAGCATACACAACAAGTGTCTCTTCTGCAATACGTTGTTGTTTATGATTTGGAAGTGCGTCAAGTGTGAGCATATTATGCAGTCTGTCACAAAGCTTTACAACAAGCACCCTGACATCTTCGATACTTGCAAGTAACATTTTTCTAAAAGATAAAGCTGAGACAATAAGTTTTTCATTTGAAGCAGATGGTACGAGTTCCGAATCTCGGATAATATCTATTTTTGTAAGACCTTCAACAAGGTGAGCCACATCAGGACCAAAAAGTTGAGATATTTCATCAATATTTATTTCAGTGTCTTCAACCACATCGTGAAGCAGAGCTGCAATCACCATAGACTCATCATTTGTAATAGAAGCTACAATACTCGCCACTAAAATAGGATGAATAATATAAGGTTCACCACTCTTTCTCACTTGGGATATATGTGCGTCTTTGGAGTAATCTAATGCTTTTACAAGTAGACTGCTGGATGGGATTTGAGAAAAAAGATATGCTTGTGCTGAGCCAACATCATGAAGATGTTTGACTTTTTCAATATCAACCTGGCTCAGACTCAAAAACTATCTCTCTATGTCAACAAAGCCTTTAATAGTTACAAGGCCCTCTGCGATTTCCATTAAAGCTAAATCTGCCGCTTTTACAGATTTAGGATCAATATTTAATTTACTCACTGCACCGTTTAATAACTCATCAGATCTCTTTGCCACGGCAATAGCCAATTGATAATTATCCATGTTTGGATTGGCATCTAAAATTTTCGCTGTTAATTCTTCTGTTTTCATTAGGTTTAATTCCTTGGTTTGTTATATTTATTTTACTATGGAACAGTTTTGCATGTTCCCGTTTAAAATGTCTAAAAGATTGCCTTTTATAGACATATCACATACGATTATTGGTAATTTATTGTCTTTTGCGAGTGCGATTGAAGTGTCATCCATAACCTTAATATTGTCATTGAGAGCTTGTTCATAGCTTAACTCTGAAAGTTTAACTGCATCAGAATATTTAACCGGATCTTTATCATACACACCATCAACTTTTGTAGCTTTAATAATCACCTCTGCACCGATTTCAACTGCTCTTAGTGTTGCCGCTGTGTCCGTTGTGAAGAATGGATTCCCAGTTCCGGCTGCAAATATAACAACACGCCCCTTTTCTAAATGACGGACAGCTTTACGGTTGATATAAGGCTCAGCAATCTGCTCCATTTTTATAGCTGTTTGCATACGCACCTGAAGTCCCACATGTTCACACGCTTCTTGCATTGCAACACCGTTGATCACAGTGGCTAACATTCCCATGTAATCGCCGCTTGTTCTTTTTATTATTCCGTCTTTAGCCGCTGTCACACCACGGATAATATTCCCTCCGCCGATAACAATACCGACTTCTATATCAGCATCAATAAGTGACTTTATCTCCTGAGAGATATAGTTTAATATTTGTGTGTCAATTCCATGCCCTTCCTCGCCTGCAAGAGCTTCACCTGAAAACTTAACTAATACGCGTTTTTTAGCCATTGATACACCTTTTTATAAAATCCGTGAATTATACTTAAAAATCTCTTTAAAATTACTTTGAGTGATTTTCACACAATTAATCCACCTTTTTTTCATAAACTTATATGATATTTGTTATAATCAGCAATATGAAATTATCTACAGTTTTAAGGATTTATATATGAAGAGAATATTTATTGTTTTATTGACTTTTCACCTTTCACTTTTTGGATACACTTCGGTTAAAACACTGAAATTTGAGAGTGGGATAACTATCTATGGTCAAATAGGTTTTGTAGACGTGGTGCTTATACAGAACTTTGACAACAACACCTATGAAATGAAAGCAACCACCACAAGCATAGGTGCGGTAAAGTATTTAACAAATAACAGACGTGATGTTTTCACAAGTGAAGGACAGATAAAAGACGGTGTTTATATCCCCTTTAAATTCACAAAAGAAGCAATCGAAAAAGACTATAAAAAAATTACAACATATCACTTTGACTACGAAGAAAACACTGTTTACAAAACCGTTTCAAAAGAAGAATACAAAACAGTGAGCACATTTGATCCACTCACTTTCAGTTACAAAGATGAAAGAAAACTGATTCAAGAAAAAAGCGAAGAGAACATTACACTTTATCATAATGATTATTTATCACTTTACTTGAATATGCAAAGTTACAAGCTTAAAATAGGCAAAGTCTTTTATGTTGATAAAAAAGACTCAGATACTCTTATCTATAAAAAACATGATTTAGTGGAGGTGCAAAAACACGACGGTGAAGATATCTACAGCATCGCGGTGCACTATGATGAAGAAAGTATATTTTTCAAAAAAATAGAGTCTATCGGTGTATCATTTTATGGCGATGCATATATAGAAAAAATCTCAGAAGAAACCAAAATAATCCATAATGACTCTTAGTTAATAGAGTTCTATCAGGGGAGTGAGTTCTGAAAAGACAACAGCTCTTTTTTCCTCATTGGGGTGAAGTATAGCTTCACATAAAAGTGCTATATTCTCATCAATATCGGGATTTAAATCCCGAATATTTTCCAGCTTTTCACCTTTGAGAACATTTGTGAATCTCTCATAGGCTGTATATGCTTCTTTTTTGGACAAATTATAATAAAGTTTACGACCAAGTTCAAAAACTTCAAACTCTTCGTTTTTACCAGTATTCACTTTCTCAGAAAAACTTGGTGAATATTCTATGTTTTTAGAGCGTAAGTACGCACCTAGTTTCATAGCAAAACCTAAGTAGGCACTTGAATAATTCTGAAATATCCTATCAGAGAATTGCTCGAAATTTTCTGTATCTTTTTTTTGATTTTTATACGCCAGCATTAAAGTCTCAACATAAAAGTTCGCATGCGTAAGCGGTGCTGATTTTAAGACAGTATGCCCTTCTTGACCTTCACTCACCAACTTTCCACCAAGAAAGATATTCACCCCTCCGACTGTTTCGCCTCCCACCTTGGTTTTACACCCTTCAAATCCGATGTCTCCAAGTCCATGTATACCGCAACCTTTAACACATGCAGACCAGTACATTCTCACTTTTCCACTCTCCAGTGGAACCTGCTCGCTTAAATACGCAGACATATTTATAGCATCGTTTTTATTTTCGATTACTCCAAAAGGACAATGCTCAGTTCCTGCACATGCGATTAGATGATTAAAGTACGGTGAATTAACATTTTTATATTCTTTAAAAAATGGCTCAGACAACATTGAGTCCACTTCTTTTACCCCTAGAATATACATACTTTGTTCCATATCAAAGCGTACTTCACCATTACCATACTTGTCCGCCAAGTCCGCTACATTAACCATAGCCGTACCCGTAAAAACTCCGGATGGAACAACGATATGCACTCCAAAAGAACCGTCACGCAGTTGCACCTTGCCTTGATCTGCGTCTGTGGAGTCTATGTTTGTCATCGTGATTCCCGCAGTCGCAAAATCAACACCGGCATTTTCACGAATCGCTTTTGACATCTCTTCCATTCCCACCGCTTCTATAAGAAAGTGAAGTCTGTTTTTATTTCTGTTATCACGAAATCCAAATCTTTTAAACAAATCTATAATCGAGTCAAAAGCTTTTACAACTTCCTCTTCATTTTTTAAAAATATATCCGCATTTTTTCCTACAACCCCGACTTTTCCGCCAAGATACATGTTGTACCCGAACACACCGTCTTTTTGTGCAAGGGCGAATGAGGCATCATGACAGAAAATATTACACCTGTTGGTCATAGAACCGGTGATGGCAGTGTTGAATTTTCTAGGAAGTGTCGAGATCCAATCCGGTGAATAAAGAAATGTTTCTTGAAGTTTTAAAAGTGTTTTTTGAGAAGGCAAAATGTTGTCAAACGCCAAATCATCAAGAGGATCACCCATAATCCCGCGAATGTTATCCACACCAGTTTGGTATGCGTTAATTCCCACATCTTTCATTCGCTGTACGAGTGAAGGTAAATCTTCTATCTTAAGATAACGGAGTTCGCATTGTGCACGTGTGGTCAAATCTATATAATCTTGTCCATACTCTTTGGCACACTCCCCTATAACCCTTGCTTGAGCAGAGTTAAGATGTCCTCCGGGAATACGAAGTTTTATCATAAACCTCTCAGGCGTGGCCGGTCTGTCATAGATTCCAAAACATTTTAAAAAGTAGGATTTATCCTCAGCAGGAATAGATCCATAGCCATCACGGGCATACCCCTCAAGTTTGTCAAAAGCTTCTTGAGGGTTTTTCATATTCTTCACTTTTTCTATCTTGTTAAGCTTCGTCGCCCTCGCATCATACGCTTCTTGTAAAACTTCCATAGCAAACTCCCTTATTTATTATAAGAATTGTAGCTAGATAGCAAGCATAAAGAATAGAATAAGTGCTTATATTTTACGCAGTTTTATGTTTTAAATTTGGCTTTAAACTCTCAGCATCCATCTCTTAAACTTATGAAGTGCAATCTTAAGCTTCATTGCACTGATTTGCGTAAACTTCAAATTTTTCTTTGTCCTGTGATACTTTCTTTTGCTTTTAGCTCCATTATCACTTTGTAGGTTTCTTTACAAAATTCATTTTTATCAGTGCATTCAAAACGTGGATGCTCTTTTTGCCCCAAGACATCAAAACTGGGACCACTTAGTTTTACATTCAATTCTTTTTCAAGAAAGTTGTACAGGGTTTTTCTTGGACGGGATGAACCAAGCCTGCAAAATTTTTGTATCGTGCTTCTTGCTTTTACGGTGATTGCATCATCACTGCTTAGTATATCTTCGTGTAGAGAGTTTTTATCTTTAAACAATACACCTCTAAATAATTTCATTTCAAGACCTTAAAATATGTTTTATTTTCGGAAGTATAGCAATCAAGCTGTTAACAAACTTATAACTATTATAATTATTAATGATGAGTTTAGATTTTAAAAACTCTTACAAGCTTTTTTCTTAAATCCACTCTTGAAGTTTACCTTTGAGTTCTATGTGAGTCAGATACAGCCTTAGGTCAAATTCAACCTGATGATAAGAGCTTTGCATATGTGTGCATATTTTGTAGAAGGCTTTACTGTGCTCTTTTTCTTTAAAGTGTGCGAGTTCATGAACCACTATCATCTCTAAAAATTCTTGAGGGACATTCTTAAACATCGATGCAACTCTAATCTCATTTTTCACTTTTAGCTTGGATCCTTGAACTCTGGATATATAGTGATGTGTTCCCAAAGCATTATGTATAACATTAATTTTTCCATCGTAGATAACCTTACTCAGAGGTGCGGACTTCTTTATGAACTCATTTTTTAATGCCATTGTATAAGAAAAAAGTGCTTTGTCATTTTTAAAGCTGTGAGAAGATGGATATTTTCCAAGTAGATATGCAGAAAGTTTATCTGCTTCTATGAGTTTATGCACTTGCTCTTGTGTCTGTTGTGGATAATGGTGAAGATATTTTAGTTTTTTCATTTAAAATATTTTATCAAAATCCTTGGATATAATCTACTAAAAAGGTTTATCTTGAAAGCAACAAATATATTTAACAATATCCCTGCACAATTAAATCAAGAACATTTTCAAGACATCATCTCCAAAGATGGCATTAAGATCCAAAGAATCGTCTCTCAGGGAGAAGCAACGCAAGATGATAAATGGTATATTCAAGAAAATGATGAGTGGGTGATTGTTCTACAAGGCGGGGCTATCCTTTCATTTGAAGACGGTTCTGAAATTCGGCTTGGCAGTGGAGACTACATCCACATACCGGCACACAAAAAACATAAAGTTTCTTGGACAAGTTCTCATGAGCAAACTGTCTGGTTGGCAGTGCACTATTAAAAGACAAGAAAAACTTTAGTCCATCTTTGGCAAGATTTCATGCAGATTCACAACATTTCCTATAACAATCAAAGCCGGTCGTGGTGCATTTTCACAAAGTGTGTGCATATTTTTTAGAGTGCCTATTTGAGTACTTTGATTTTTCCGTGAAGCATTTGAGATGACTGCGACAGGCATCTTCATATCCACACCTATACTTTTAGCGCATGCTGCAATTTCACCTGCCCGTGAGACACCCATGAGCACAACCACTGTATGGTTGTCCATTTTTAGCATTGGAACCCATTCCAGATTCACTCTGTTTCCTGCTAAATGTGCAGATACGATGGAGAGATTTGTAGCATATCCTCTGGCAGTCGGTGCGATTCCAGCAAGCAGAGGTCCGGCAATTGCGGATGAGATTCCAGGAACAACTTCTATATCGATCCCCTCCTTTACCAAGGAAATAGCCTCTTCACTCCCACGTCCAAATATATAAGGATCGCCGCTTTTAAGCCTTGCTATGCTTGAGCCATTTGCGGCTTCTTCTATTAAAAGCTTATTTATCTGGGCTTGCTTCACCGAATGAAAACCTTTTTGTTTTCCCACAAAAACCTTCTTCGTAGTCTCTGGGATTATCTCTAAAATTTCATCTGCGATAAGGTGATCTATAAAAACAATATCCACACTTTTAATGATTTTGTAGGCTTTAAGTGTTAGAAGTTCAACATCCCCTGTTCCGCAACCCACAAGATAAATCTTAGCCTTTTTTTGCATCAGTTCTTGCTGTGTTTTTTCAACTTCTATGATGCCATTATCCCGTTCTTTTTGCTTCGCTTCTAAGTATGCCGTGATATCTTTTGGAATCATTGCTTCACATTCATCTCGAAAATATTTTGCAGCAGTGGGCGATGCGCCATTGCTTGAGACTGCGATTTGAAGCGGTCTGTTTTTTGTTAAGGCCATAAAGTAAAAATCACAATACTGGGGAACATCCACCACATTTAAAAGTATGTCATGCGTTTTTTTATACTCTAAAAGCACATTTGTGACTTCCATATTCCCAGTGGCATCTATAATGATTTTATAGTCTTGTATATCACTAAGCTCAAAATCTTTTTGCTCTACATTTGGACTGATAGTCTTGATTCTATAATCCAATACGCTTCCAACCACTTTAAAATCTATCTTATTTTGCAGAAGCACATCTGCTTTTTGCAAAGCCACATTTCCTCCACCGATAAGAAGGATTTTTTGATTTTTCAGTAAAATCGGTAAAGTTTTATTTTCCATTTACAACTTTCTCTTTTTCTATTATATTTATACCTTCATAAGCAGTTTTCACATGAACAATTTCACCGCTTATTTCAGTTTCTTCAAACACTAAACCATCTGGAACTTCACTAGAATGCAGTTGAATTGCAGTCTGTTTAAAGTTTGGTTCACCGGATTTCGGACAAAAGCTGTCATTTGTAAGGGTATTGACAAGCTGTGTGTTGTAATGAAAAGGAACAAATATATTTCCCTCTCTCACACTTTGTGAAACTCTCACCATTACATCTTCCACTCTTCCTCTTGCACTTGAAATTGCCATTCTATCGCCGCTTTTCACCTTAAGAGCCTCTGCATCTTTTGGGTTGATATCTATCCACGATTCAGGCGCTAAATCATTTAATATATCTATACTTCTTGTTTTTGTACGTGTATGCCATTGCTCCACTGTTCGTCCGGTGTTTAAAAGTGCCGGAAACTCCTTACTGACAGGTTCAGCCATAGGAAACCAATCTAAACATAAAAGTTTTGCTTTTTCATCTTTAGTGCGAAACGCAATATCCGGTGAATAAAGGCGCTTTGTGCCTAATGGTCGCTCAGAATTACAAGGCCACTGAATCCCGCCATGTTCTTCTAAAAGCTCATACGTTATACCCGAGTAGTCACATAACTGACCTTCACTTAGTTTTTTAAATTCATTAAAAGCGTCTATCGGTTTTTCCCACTTAGGAAATAACATCTCATTCACACCTTCAAAATATTTTGAAAATTCAAGAACGATGTCAAAGTCACTCTTTGTATCTCCTATCGGTTCCACTGCTTTGTTTGCACGGTTACATCGTCTCTCAGAATTTGTGTACACACCCTCTTTTTCACCCCAGGTTGCTGCTGAGAAAACCACATCTGCAAGCTCTGCTGTGTCGGACATAAAAGCATCTTGGACTACGAGCAAGTCAAGTTTAGCAAGTGTCTCACGAAGTTTATTTTGATTTACAAAACTAACAAGCGGGTTTGTTGCAACTATCCAAAGCGCTTTTATCTCGCCTCTGTCTATCGCATCTATTATCTCAGCGTATTTATATCCGCGCTCAGTGGGAACCAATTCTTCAGGCACATTTGCTTTTTGTGCATAGTCCTTTAAAGCGGCTTCATCTCCAAAGTTTCTATATCCTGGAAGTGAAGAAGTGAAACCGAACTCTCTTGTTCCCATTGCATTACATTGTCCAGTAATAGAAAAAGGCCCAGCTCCTTCTTTACCGATTTGACCGGTTAATAGGTGAAGGTTAATGATTGCACTTACAGTGTCTGTACCCATAAAAGACTGATTCACACCCATAGTCCAAGCAGTTAAAACTGCATCTTGTGCGACAAACTGACGTGCAAGTTCATAGAGTGTTTTCACATCTATACCTGTTATATTTGCAACTTCTTGGGGAGGATAATCTTGAAGATGTTTTTTTAACTCTTTATAGCCCGTAGTGTGAGAATTGATATAGTTCATTTCTTCCCAGCCCTGTTCCATCACGATATAGGCTAAGCCATTATAGAGTGCCAAGTCTGTTCGCGGTTTTATCGGTACAAAAGTTGTGGCCATCTGTGCAGTTTTTGAAGAACGCGGGTCTATGACAATAATGTTTGGCTTGTTCTTATTTTTTGCAAGGTGAAGTTTCAAAATAGGATGGTTATCAGAGATATTTGCACCCACTAAAAAAATGGTGTTTGCTTTTTCAAAATCCTCATACGAACCCACCGGACCATCCGAGCCAAGAGATTGTTTATAGCCCATCACAGCTGAGGCCATACAAAGTGTGGTGTTTCCATCATAGTTGTTTGTTTTAAGTCCTAGCTGTACGAACTTGCCAAGTGTGTAAAACTCTTCTGTTAAAAGTTGTCCGGTGGAGATGACTCCAACAGCTTTTTCGCCGTGCTTTTGTGCAATACGTTTGAACTCTTTTGAAACTTTTGTATAGGCATCATCCCAAGTTCCAGGGCGAAGAGTCCCTGCACGCTTAATAAGCGGTGAAGTCACTCTTTCCTTAGAGTTTATAAGCTGATGTTCACTCAGACCTTTTGGACAGAGTGTTCCCATGTTGACATTGTGCGAAGGATTCCCTTTTGTATACACAGCTTTGCCATCTTTGACACCGATGTAGAGTCCACACCCCACTCCACAGTATCCGCATGTGGAAAACACCCATTTATCCGGCTTTTTCTCATCACTTATCATACCGAACTGTGCGTCATGTGAGAGTTTATACTTATCAGCCTTTATATCAAAACCTAAAAAATCTTTTATCATGCCAATCATCATTCACTCACTCTTTATTTATAAGAGATAATAGCATAATGTATAAACTTCATCTTATAATAAAGCTTAAATATTAAGCATTTACAACAGTTTTCAAGTTATAATGTCAAGAAAGAATGGGAGTTGTATGTTAAAAAAATCAATCATCGTATTTATCCTCATCTTCTCGGCAATACAAGTCATAGCGAATGAAAACAAGTATATTTGCGCAGACAGATGGCCAAAAGCCAGTCCTCCCTACCATTTTAAACCAAATGAATGCGGACCTGATTCCCCTTTAGCTGAGATTCTGCCAAATAATTTTGGTTCGGTTAAGCTAGGTGAAGCATGTAACAAACATGACCGCTGTTGGATGGAGTTGCATCAGCTTAATCACTATGGAAGATGTGAAGCACGTTTTACAAAAGATCTCATTGAAGCATGTTCTAAAGCGGAGATTTGTTTTGACACAGGGTTTAAAAAACGATGTGTCCCAAATCCTGTGGAGATTGCCGCATGTCAGAGTATGATTGTCCCATCCTACACAAGCGCTGCAGCAACAGGTCTTATGTTGCAACTTCTAGAAAAATCAAGAAAAGACCAAAAAGAGTTTGAAAAATGTGTCGCTAAATACGGATATACAAAAAGACCGAAGGATTAATCACCCCATCGGGTACATTATCTCTTCTTGAATCTTTTGTATCTCTCCCATAATATCATCACTTAACTCTAAATCCATTGCTGCGAAGGATGCATCAAGTTGCTCTGCATTTCTTGCACCGATGATAGTTGAAGCCACAAAGTCAAACTGTTTTGAGTACGCCACTGCCAAAGTCACCGGTGAAATATCAAGTCTCTTTGCTATCTCCATATACCTCAGAGTCACTTCTAAAGACTTCTTATTTACAAATCTTGCAGCCTGTGCTTGCACACGAGGATTGTCACTTTTTAAGTAATCTGAAAATCTTGCATTATCAGGATAAAACTTTCCATTATACTTCCCGCTTAAAACCCCGCCGCCAATCGGTGAATATGGAAGTAATGATATTTGTTCTTTCTTACATACTTGTGCCAACTCATCTAAAAAACGTGGATTGTTTAAAGAGAAGTTATTTTGTATAGACTGAAATCTTGAAATTCCTAAACGTTTTGAAGTCTCATTTGCTTTTGTGAGGCCGTATGCGGTATCATTTGATGTGCCAAGATAACGAACTTTCCCCTCTTGAACCAAATCATCAAAAGCTCTTAGTGATTCTTCTATCGGGATAATCGTGTCGGGCCAATGCATCTGGTACAAATCTATATAATCCGTCCCCAACCTTTTCAAACTTCCTTCTATTGCAGTTTTTATATGAAACTTATCAATAGCTGTCATACCGTGACGGATGGGCGGAACAAACCAACCGTTTGCAGCTCCGGCAACTTTAGAAGCGATGATAAACTTGTCTCTTTGCTTATCCTTTAACCATCTACCTATGATACTCTCTGTCAGGCCAGCATATTCTGCTTTTGGAGGGATTGGATAAACCTCAGCAGTGTCAAAAAAGTTTATACCGAAGTCCACTGCCTTGTCCATAATTTTAAAGGACTCTTTTTCATCACTCCAAGAACCAAAACCCATAGTCCCTAAACAAATCGGTGTGACTCTTAATCCTGTTTTACCTATGTATCTGTGTTTCATTGTCTAAGCCTTTTTATTTTTCATAAGTTTTAAAACTAATGCAACGATAATAATCAACCCTAAAACTATGTATGGAGCGTTCATGCTGAGTTGATTAAGTGCGAGCATCAACTCTTTTAAAAAATATGTCCATATCACTATTGCCAATGATGTTCCGCTTAGGACTATCAGGATTGTTGTGTAGTGTTTTATACCTATTAAAAAACCTATGAGAGCACCGATAACCGGCCCTGTCATCCAAAAGGGAAACCAAACAAACAAAAACAATCCATACTTACCGTATTTCTCAAAATAATCTTTGTACTTTTCTCTTTGTATTTTAACATTTGTAAAAAAATTCTTTAGCACCTCTATGTTTAGAGATTTATTCCAACTAAGCACAAACAAAGGATAAATAATCAAAACCATTATAAACTCTACAAGCATGTTCATAAGTAAGATCATACCATCGCTCAACTCGGTGGTGTACCCATACGAGATACCCGCAGCACGTCCGAAGAAAAAGTTTGTGACACTCATAACTAGCAAAACATTTGCATTCTCAGCAGAAAAAACATAACTGGCTATAATGATTGCAATATACACAAACAGCAACACTACCCCGATGAAAAATATTTTACCCTCTTGGGATGAGAAAAAACTTTTTAAGTTAAACATTAAGCACCTAAGCCTTTAATAATTTTTTTTCTATGGATCTTTTTATCTCAACAACAAAAAGAACAGCAAATGAGATGAGAAGTATCTCTGCCCATGTTTGAATATCTAAAGCTTCACTTTTAAACAAAAGCTGCATAAAATCAGTATGTGTATAGGCCACTTGTAAAAGTATCATAGCGCCCACACCGACAAGTAAGTATTTGTTGTTGAATATATCTGTTTTAAAAACTGATTTTTCTAATTCTTTACAAGAAAAGAGATAAAAAAGTTCTACAAAAACGAAGATATTCACAGCAATGGTTCTTGCATACTCCACAGTATGGCCATTGGCAATAGCATAATTAAACATTGCATAGGATGCCAGCAGCATGTAAAATCCCACCACCAGCATCTGAACAATTATACTCTTACTTAAAATCGGTGTCGCTGGATTTCTTGGATGTCTTAGCATAATGTTATCTTCCTTAGGCTCATACACAAGCATCAAACCTAAAAATATTGCTGTTGACATATTTATCCATAAAATCTGTACGGGCAAGATTGGAAGTGTAAGCCCCAATGCAATTGCGAACAATATCACAAGCCCTTCACCGAGGTTCGTCGGAAGTGTCCATGTGATAAACTTTATAAGGTTGTCAAACACATTTCTACCCTCTCTCACTGCATGGGCGATCGAGCTGAAGTTATCATCACTTAAAATCATATCCGCTGCTTCTTTGGCCACTTCTGTTCCACCGATTCCCATAGCAATCCCTATATCAGCCTGCTTAAGGGCCGGAGCATCATTGACACCGTCTCCGGTCATGGCGACTATCTCGCCTCTTGCCTGTAAGGCATCCACAATTCTCAACTTTTGTTCAGGCTCAACCCTTGCAAACACTCTTACGTGTTGCACTTTTTCGATAAGCTCTGCATCTGTTAAATTAAAAAGTTCTTTTCCTTGTATAACAGAACCTTCAAATTCTGTATCCTCGGGAACTATAGACATCATCTTGGCAATAGAGAAAGCTGTATGTGCATGATCGCCGGTGATCATTATAATCTTTATACCTGCTCCAATAGATTCTTTCACCGCTTCTATAGCTTCTTCTCGCGGTGGATCCATCATCGCTTGAAGACCTAAAAAGATGAATTTATTATCTAACAATCTATTGTCAATTTTATCGCCTTGCACAACTTTTTTAGCAATCGCTAAAACTCTTAAACCCTCAGATGCAAAAAGTTCTGCCTGATGCAATATTTTATCCCTGTCCACATCTATAACTTTACCCTCTAGTGATTCAAAATCACAAATAGCTAAAACTTTTTCTATAGAACCTTTAAGATATAAAACATTTTGTTCATGTTCTATATCTCTATTTATAGTGGCCATAAATTGTCTATCTGATTCAAATGGAAGTAAATCAAATCTTGGGTATTTTGTATTTAGTTCATGTTCACTACATCCGGATTTTAAAGCAGAGACAACTAATGCTCCTTCTGTCGGATCTCCATTAATGGTGAATAAACCGTCTTTTTCCACCAGATAAGACTCATTGCACAAGTACCCTGCACGAAAAACATCTTGTAAACTCTCATCAATTACACTTACTTTTTCATTGTCTTGAAAAATTTCACCCTCTGGTTTGTAGCCGGTCCCTGATATATCATATATATTTCCGCAACTATAAACCTTGGTGACACTCATCTTATTTTGTGTTAAAGTTCCCGTTTTATCTGAACATATTGTTGTCACACTTCCAAGCGTCTCAACTGCCGGCAACTTTCGTATGATGGCATTTTTTTTAGCCATTCGGCTCACACCTATCGCAAGAGTGATAGTCACAGCAGCAGGCAAACCCTCAGGAATAGCTCCGACAGCCAAGGCCACCGAAGCCATAAAAGTCTCAATAGCACTGTTTTCGCGAAGTATCCCAATCAAAAATGTAAAAGCTGCCAGAGTCAAAATCACATAAAGAAGCACTTTAGAAAAAGATGCTATTTTTTTTGTAAGCGGGGTGTCCATTGACATTGTTTCAGAAATTAAATGGGCAATCTTTCCCAGTTCAGTGTTTTGTGCTATGGCTACGACAACACCCTTTGCTCTGCCGTAGGTCACATATGTTCCAGAGTATGCCATATTATCTCTGTCGTTTAAGGTGATATCTTGGTCTTGGATTTCTATATTTTTAAGTGTGCTTAGAGATTCTCCTGTGAGCATTGATTCATCCACTTTTAAATCATGAGATTCTAAAAGCCTTAGATCTGCCGGCACTTTTAAACCCGATTCGAGTAAAACTATATCTCCCGGTACTAAATCTACAGAAGAAATTCTAAGCTTTTTACCATCTCGAATAACTATAGCTTCTGTGTTCATCATCTTTTTAAGAGACTCTATCGCTTCTTCAGCCTTAATCTCTTGTAAAAATCCGATAATCACATTGATGATGACAACTGCGAATATCACTCCGCTGTCTATCCATTCTCCAAGGGCTGCGGTGACAAGCGATGCTCCTAAGAGGATATAAATAAGTGCGTTATGAAATTGAAGGATGAATTTTTTTAATTTTGAGTCTTGTTTTTTTGCTTTTAATATATTTTTACCGAAAAAATCTTCTCTATGCTTTATACTCAGCGGGCCTAAGCCATCACTCGCATCACTTTCAAAAAGTTCAACAATCTTCTCCGGTTTTATACTATGCCAGCTTTGCCCTATTAAATGTTGCATCTCAATTTCCTTCGAGAAATTTTATCTACTATTTAATATTATATAATTTTTACTTTAATCTTTGTTTTAAGACCTTTGTTTTCCCACAAAAAAACCACCGGCCATACCTAGTGGAACCACCGTTGCATAAAATAAAAATCTGTCACTTATCTCACTTGCAAAGACCAAACATAAAGATACAAACAAAGTCACACTTGCTCCTGCCACAGCATCAGCACTCACCTGTGTGATTACAAAAAGAGGTAATAGCACACCTCCAAGAAAAAGCGATATGAAACGAAATATTTTTATATTTTTAAAGTTTTCATTATAGAGTCTTAATGTTCTTCCAAGCTGGTATGCATTTTCACCATCGGTTCCTAAAACTCTTAAGTCTTCTAAAGAGAAAAAGGCTTGTGCTAAAGCGCCTAACATCCCTAAAGCAATCAACGGCACAGCAATATCCAACATACTGAACACCAGAGCAAAAAGCCCCATTAAAAATGCACCCACATACGCCACAGCAAAAAACTTAATGTTGGTTGTCTCTCTATCCCATGATGGACGTGCTTTGATGCGGTAAATCATACTTTGTGCATAGATTCCGTATATCCCTATAAACAGAGTTAAAACTTCTGTCCATATTCTAAGAACTATATGCGCTTCTATAAAGTATAAAACAACCACCACATTCATAAGCAAGGTGAAAACTCCAAGTGCCAAGGCCTCGCGTGAGAGCCATGATGTTTTAATGTTTTTCATCGCAGTCATTGCCAAAAATGGACGCCCTAGGTGAAGTGCTGATAAAGGAAGGCCTATTGCTGCGGGCAACATCACTAAAAGTGCCATCATCCAGTTTGCCGATTCATACCCAAAAACACTCATAGCATCACCTAAAAACAGAACAAAAAATCCGCCTAAAGATATTTGAGTGAGCACTGTCATAAAAACAAGAGGCAGTTCAGAATGTGCGGGTTTAAGTATATGCTCATCCACCTCACTCATTTGCGGTAAGTTCTCAGGTAAAGTGTATCTTGTCGTGGAATTTGTAATGCCGGCATCTGGTAAGAATGGTATATTTGCCTCTTTTGCCATATCTGTGTCTAACCATTCTTGAACATTGACAGTCTCAATCATAATCGCACCGGAAGGACATGCCTGCACACAAGACGGAGTTTCACCGACATCTAGTTTTTCATGACACATATGACACTTGGTGACTATCTTTCTCTCTTCATGAAACACCGGAACCTCATAAGGACAGTTCCAGGTGCAATAGTGACACCCTATACAGGTCTCATCTTCATGGATAACGATTCCGGTTTCTTCTATTTTTATATAAGAATTAGTCGGACATCCAATCAAACATGCAGGATCTATACAATGGTTGCAACTCATAGAGTTGAAAAGTTGGCTAAATGCAGGAAACGAGCCGCCCTCCATTTTACCGACTCTACGCCATTTTATATCTGCTGGATTATTATTTTGCTCATTACATGCCACTTCACAACAATGACAACCCACACACGCAGTTGCATCAAAGTGAAATCTATACTGTTCACCTTCTTGGAGTTTAGGAATATCTATAGAGTAATTACCGCACTGCATTCCAGTGTCAGCCTTATGACCTATAAAACTCTCTAAAGGTGTTTGCAT
>JACKQG010002174.1_pt1 | contig 25989 bp, 20 predicted proteins | sample 8237621 | NCBI WGS metagenome assembly JACKQG01 (sample SAMN15677084, study PRJNA649215) | marine metagenome | biome: marine; feature: Black Sea; material: saline water; isolation source: suspended particulate matter (SPM) from the Black Sea western gyre | collected 2013-06-09/2013-06-10 | depth... | reverse complement strand
GACGTCACCAACCAGCCCTCACAAGATCGAGGGTACTGCACCCGCGATAGTGTCAACGTGGCGGATCTACCTAGCATTGAGTTGAACAAGTCATTCCGTTGGAAGCAGCGACACTACGGTGCCCAGTTCGAGCCGTTCTTTGGTTTTCGGTATATCAAGTTCCAAGACTATTGGGAGCAAGACTCTTATTCGCGAATCACAGACTTGGGCGTTGATATTGGGCAAGTGCCGCCGTTGACACAAGACCCAACCTTGCTACAAAACGAGCGATTCGACCGACTGATCTCGAGCTTTGACAATCACATGGTTGGTGGACAGTTCGGAGCGAGATGGTACAAGATCAAGGGACGCTGGAATTTATCCAGCGAGATTCGAGCTTTCCTATTCTCGAACTTCCAGTTCCAGCAGACGATTCAGTCGTCTGAGTTGACGTTCTACGATGCGACGGGTGTTGATGAAGAACCGGAAGGCGTCTTTTTGTCAAACAGCTTAAGTTCTGCTAACTCCACGGAGTTTGCCTTCGGCGGTGAAGTCAGAGCACAAGCTGCCTATGAAGTCACTCGCGATGTTGCAATTCGAGTGGGCGTCACCTTCATGGAGCTTGGGCGTGGCGTTGGGCGTGGAAACAACATCAACTTGAACCAAGAAAATGTGACGATGTTTGGAACGACGATCGGAATCGATTTCCGAAGGTAGAGTTCCCGTCGAACAGACAAATTGCACAGAACCGTAAGATGGCCCGCATTGGGCCGCTTTCGTTTTTCTCTTGAGTCAATCGCGTCGGACGCTCACTCCGAGGGGGAGATCTCGCGAAGTTCGTCCAGTTCCGAGTAGAGTCGGTGGCGGAGAGGGCTCTCCGGGCGAAGATCGTCGAGCAACTCTTCAGCCTTGTCAAACGTCTGCGTGATAAGTCCCTCGGCCTTGATTAACTTGCGAAAACTGCGATCTACTTGCGATTCAGTTAGCACTGTGTGAAGTCTCCCGTATCGGCGTAAAAGAAGCTCAACCCGTATTCTAGGGTGGCTACGTCACCATGCAATCCCATTTCTTAGTCCGCAGGGAGGGAATTCTTCTCGCGGTGAATTGCGATAGCCCAGAACTGTGAGCTAAAGGACGACGCACCCTAGGTGCTAGTTGCCGACGCAGTTTGGGTCGATCTCTTGCAGCCGAAGCGCGGTCGCATTAACCGTCTGTCGAACCTGTTCATCAGTGTGCAGCGACGTAATGAAGAATCGGAGTCGTGCCGCCTTTTCCTCGACGGCAGGATACAGGATCGGCTGTACATTGATCCCGTCCTCAAACAAAGCTCGTGACAGACGAAGCGCGTTGAGCGAGTTGCCGATTATCACCGGAACAACGGGCGTGTTGTTGCTAAATCCGGTGTTCAAGCCCTTCTCCTTGGCGAGTTGGAGGAAGAGCTTTGAATTCGCTTGAACCTTTGCAACTCGCTCGGGTTCGTTTTGCAGAACACGAAGTGACGCCAAGGCCGCCGCGCAATTGGGTGGAGACAAACCGACGCTGTAGACAAATCCCGGCGCGGTGTATTTCAAGTACTCGACCAATTCGCTACACCCCGCGATGTATCCGCCGCATGTCCCGAAGGACTTGCTCAGTGTGCCCATCCAAATATCGACGTTGCGAGCATCTACACCGAAGTGTTCGCTGAGGCCACGTCCGTGAGCTCCCATCGTGCCGATTGAATGTGCTTCGTCGACCATGAGGAACGTTTTGTGTCGTTGTTTGACTTCCACAAACTTCGTCAAGTCAGGATAGTCGCCGTCCATGCTGTACACGCCTTCGATGACGACCAACACGCGGCGATACTCGTCACGGATCTCCTCCAGAATCGAATCGAGATCTTGCCAGTTGTTGTGGCTAAAGCCACGACGCCTCGCCCCGGAGAGGATTGCGCCTTGCATGATGCTGTTGTGAGACAACTCGTCGTGTAGGATCAAGTCGCCGGGACCAAGCAGGTGACCAATCGTCGTCTCATTCGTCGAATGTCCGCCCACGAATACGATCGCGTCGTCCACGCCGATGAATTTAGCGATACCTTCTTCCAACTCACGATGAATCGTCTTTTCGCCGGAAACAAGACGGCTGGCCGAGACGCTCGTGCCGAACCTTGTCGTCGCTTCGCGCGCCGCTTCGGATACCGCTGGATCACCTGACATGCCGAGGTAGTTGTAGCTTGACCAACTGATCAGCTCTCGCCCGTCGATCACCGTGCGATCGTTTGTAATTCCTTCATGTCGAGTGAAGTACGGATTCGGGATACCGGTGAACGAAAGCAGCGTTGCCTGTTGCTGGAGCCGTTTGTACTCTGGCATTTCAGCAAATTGATAATCGGCGAGTTGGATTTCTCGTCTTTGCCGCGCCGACTTCTCTGCCGAAGCCGGCAAGTCGCGGATTCGTGCTTCGATGCCAATATACTTTTGAACCGCTAGTGTCACTTCGCGACAGGTTTCGATCTCGGATAATACGTCCTCCGGAAATCGGCCCCCGAAAGTTTCTTCAAGAGAGTGGGCAATCTGTAGCCGCTCCAAAGAGTCCATGCCCATTTCGACTATATTCGAATCGAGGGTCATACCTTTGGCGCGTTCTTTAGCGATTTCACCCACGTGGTGCATGACCACTTCAGCGACCCGTGGATTAATCTCCTGCTGTAACTCGTCAGAGGTGTCGCGTTGCGACGTGAGCGACGTTGCGGTGGCGGCTGGCGACTCGACAATTAGACTGCCTGCGCCAGCGCCCTCTTCGCCACCCGACCAAGCCGTCCAACGTGCGACGACCGGAAGCGAGTCTTCCAGAAATGCATCGCGACAGGCGTGACGTTGAATTTTTCCACTTGATGTTTTCGGCATGGAGCCGAATCGGACAAGTGCAATCACGTCGGGCGGCAATTCGTGCTCGAGCGTTACGTTGCTACGGATCTGTTGAATGACGCGTGACCAGTCCTTGTGACGCGTGCGTTCGACTTCCGTCAGCACAATCAAACACTCCCGCCCATTCAGGTCGACCGCAAACGCTGCTGCCCCACCGGCTTGAAGCCTGGGGTCGGTTCGTTCAACGGTTTGCTCGATATCTTGTGGATAGCGATTCACGCCGCGAACGATAATCAGATCCTTGAGCCGCCCGGTAACGAACAGTTCACCATCGTCCATGAAGCCCAAGTCGCCAGTTCGAAGATAATCTCCATCGCCTCGCGACGTTGTCGCTTGAAATACCTCTTGAGTGATTTCTGGCTTGTCCCAATAGCCTTGACCCACACTTGGGCTGCGAACCCAAATTTCGCCGACCTGATGCTCAGGCAGTCGCTTCCTGCTTTCGGGATCGACAATGATCACCTCTTCTTCTGGAAGAACATGGCCACAGCCGACCAATTTACGGGCACCATTTTCGTCCGGAGCGGCGAACACCACGCGATGTTCGTCGAGTGCTGGTCCGTCGAATGCCCGTATAATCGGCGGATCCTTTTGGTGGCTACCCGTGACGATCAATGTCGTTTCGGCCATGCCGTAGCATGGGTAGCAGGCTTCCCTGCGGAAGCCGACGGCTGCGAAACGATCGACGAAGGCATTCAGTGTTGTGGAGCGAATCGGTTCGGCCCCATTGAACGCGACAAGCCAACTGCTGAGGTCCAGGCCTTCAAGCTCTTCATCGGTGATCTTGTCGACGCACAGATCGTAAGCAAAATTCGGTCCGCCACTAATGGCCACGTTGTATTTTGTGATCCCTCGCAGCCAGCGAACGGGCTTTTGAAGGAACGACATCGGCGACATCAACACATTGGGGCGTCCGATGAACAGCGGCATCAACACTCCGCCGACAAGCCCCATGTCGTGATAAGTCGGCAGCCAACTGAGGGCGACGGTTTCGGAATTCGTTTTGAAAGCGTCGACGATCAGACGGCAATTGTGAATTGTGTTGCCGTGCGACAACATGACGCCTTTGGGATTGCCGGTCGAACCGGATGTGTATTGAAGCACTGCGAGTGATTCTTCATCGAATGTTGGTGGTTCCCAAGCATCGGCTGCGTCATCGGGTATTTGATCGGTCGCGATCCATGTTGCCGCTCGGAGCGAGGGTGCTTCTTTGAGCATTCCCTGAACGCGACCTGCGACGTCGGCCACGGTCAGTGCGGCTTTGGCTTGCGCATCTTCTGAGATCTTATCAAGCCGCGACATGTAGCGATTGCGGCGGGGCGGATACGCAGGAATCGCGGTCGCTCCGGCATAGAGACAACCCATGAATCCGCTTACGAACTCCAGCCCCGGAGGGTACATCAACAAGACCCGCTCGCCTCGCATGCCCTCGGACACCAAATACGAACCGATGGCTCGAGCTCGGCGATCAAGCGTCTCATAGGTCAGTCGTAGCTCTTCGCCCTCGCCATCTGAAGAATAGAAGGCCGTGCTGTCTGGAGTCTGCTCGGTCCAATAGCGGAGGCTGTCGACGAGATTTGTACTGGGCGGAGAGAAGGGAGTGAGAAGTCGTTGGATATTCACCAAGGCCGCTCTCCGGTGGATAGGGGAAACGTGGATAGGGGAAACATAGTCACGTCTTGTACTGGGTGAAGTGCGAGTGTCCTTGCTGTCGATTTGTTTAGCGAGATGGTGTTGGTGTAGTGACAATCAGTTTACATTCGTCTCGTCCATCTCTCCAGCATCGTCGTCGCGAACGGGCAACTCCAGCCGATCGTCGTTGAAATAGGCGAACGATGCTGGCTCACCGTTGCCTTCCGAAGAAGTGGGATACTTTCACTAGATTAACTGACCGAAACCGCGTTGCGTTGGCCAGAATCGTAGGCCGGAACAAGTTTTCGTAGTTCTGGCGTCTGGTTGTATTCGCGTCAGAACGGCGCAGACATACTCCAGCTCACGCGTCTGACTCGAAGTGAACTGTCGGCCACCTACTTCAATTCGCGGATCATCAAGTTGCGCCATTGTACGGTAGTGCCAATCGCATCCTTATTGTTCCCGATTCCATGAACCTGTAGTGCAATGAAGCCTTCCGACGTCATATCGTCCGTGAAGTCAGCTCGTGGCTCATTGTTTAGCCATGTCATGATAGAATTTCCATTGCATTCGACTCGTACCGAATTCCACTCACCCGGCTTGTGAACCCTCTGGCCTTGCTTGGTAAACGCTTCGGCATCGCCACCGCGGAGCCCAGGATATAGCCACCCGCGACGGCCTTCATCGTAAATCCCGCCGGACCAAAGTCGGCCAGGCTTGTTCGGATCGATTTCAACTTGATATCCGTGGACCCGGCCGGCCGCGATCTTTCGTGATTTATCTTCCCATTTGACTTCGGTGTCTTTGTCGAAGACATTGCTGCGAATCTGGACTCCCGAGTTTAGTCGGGCATCGCACTTGTATTCGTACTCCAGCACAAAGTCGCCGTAAATCTTTTCAGTACACAGAAAACTATTGGGCGTGTTCGGAACTGACTCGCCGACGATCGCGCCACTTTCCACACGATATTTAGCCTCGCCGCCGTTTTGCGTCCAACCGTCGAGTGTTTTACCATCGAACAGAGATTTTGCTTCGTCGGCCGTTGCCGCGCTGGCGACGACTGCGAGGATCGCGAGGCCGAGTAATTGTCGAACGAACATACCTTCTTCTCCGTCAAGTTCAGTAAATTGCTGTATCGGGTGAACTGACAGCATAATTACACGCTCGGCATTCGTCACCCGCCGAAGCCGAGATAATACCCGCAACACCACGTGACCAGGAAAATTCGATGCCAGCAGCGCGATCAACATTGGTTTTATTGTTAATTCTCCTCGTCTGCCAAGCCGCTTCCGCGGAGCGGATCGACGTTACTCCACGCATGCACCACCTGCGTGTCGGTGCCGAGCGAGAATGGTCGGATTTCCCGGAGATCTCGGAGGCAACCGAGTTAGTGCTCGAATTCAATATCACTGACGGCTCGAACAAGCTGCCCGTTTCACTACGGCTGCGCCAGCAAGACGTGAAGCAAAAGTGGAAGGTGAGCCTGAACGACGCGAGCCTCGGCGAATTGCGGATCGACGAGAACGACATGGTTGTCTATTTCGAGATTCCTGCCGGCACGCTTGTCGACGGCGTCAACAAGCTGCTTGTTCAACAACAGGGGAACCGAGTTGACGATGTTCGCGTCGGCGAGATGTGGATCGACGATCGACCCATCTCAGAAGTGGTTGGAGAAGCATCGGTCGAGATCTCCGTCAGCGACACGGACTCGCAACAGCCGACACCGTGTCGCATTACCATCTTGAACGAATCTGGCTCGTTGCAAAGTGCCGGTTGCGAGTCCAATGACCATCTCGCCGTACGACCTGGAATTGTCTACACATCGACCGGGCAAGCGACGTTCGGATTGCCTGCGGGTGCCTACAGAGTGATCGTCGGACGAGGCTTCGAGTACTCAATCGATGAAGTTTCTTTCATGATTAGAGCAGGCGAGACGTTGCGCCATAAGTTTTCGATCCAGCGCGAAGTTCCGACCGAAGGTTACGTCGCGTGCGACACGCACGTTCACACTCGGACGCACTCAGGGCACGGAGACGCGACGGTCCAAGAGCGGATGATAACGATCGCTGCCGAAGGCATCGAGTTGCCGATCGCGACCGATCACAACGTCCACATCGATCATGAGCCGTTCGCGCAAGAATTAAACGTGCGGCGGTATTTCACACCAGTCATCGGAAACGAAGTAACGACCAAGACGGGTCACTTCAACATATTTCCAGTCCTGGCCGGCTCGAAGACGCCTAATCACCGCTCCGACGATTGGAAGCAAACGCTCGGTGGCATCTTCGCCACGCCCGGCGTGAAGGTTGCGATCTTGAATCACGCTCGCGACGTTCACGGTGGAACGACACCGTTCGGACCCAAGTTATTCAACGACGCTGTCGGCGAAAATGTCGCAGGTTGGCACATGGGCTTTAATGCGATGGAGGTTGTTAACTCCGGCGCAACGCAGACCGACGCGTTGCAGCTGTTTCACGATTGGATGGCGCTGCTCAATCGTGGTTACTCAGTCACGCCAGTTGGCAGCAGCGATTCGCATGACGTTGGGCGTCACTTCATCGGCCAGGGGAGGACTTATATTCGTTGCGATGATCGCAATGTCGGAAACATCGACGTTGAAGATGCGGCCTCAAGTTTCGTGGACGGTAACGTGATGGTTAGTTACGGCTTGCTAACGGAGCTGAAAGTGAATGGTCGTTACGAGTCGGGTACGATCGCGAAGGTTGTTGGTGACTCAGTGTCAGTTCAATTGCGAGTGCTCGGTCCACGGTGGGTTAACGCCAGCAAAATAATGTTATTCGCGAACGGACGAATTGTCCGCGAACAGACGATCGAGGCTGACCATCTTACTCAGCAACCACGCGGAGTGATTTGGTCGGGAAATTGGAAGCTCCCAACGCCGAGTCACGACGTGCATTTGGTCGCCATCGCCGTTGGCCCCGGCATCGAAAGCCTGCATTGGCGCACCGCCAAGCCTTATCAACCCGACACGCTAGATCCTTCCACGATGGTCATCGGTTGCAGCGGCGCGGTGTGGCTTGATGTCGACGGAAATGAAAAGCCAACTTCGGCGAGGCGATACGCAGAGCAAGTCTTCGCGCGATCTAATGGCAACGCAGACGCTCTCATGCGTGAACTTGCCGGATACGACAAAGCTGTCGCCGCTCAAGCAGCGGCATTGCTTCAAGCTTCTGGGCGATCACTACTTGATGATTCGATCCAGCGTCCGCTCCGCGCGGCCGAAGCACCCGTGCGGGAAGGGTTTGCTCTCTTTCTTAATGCTTGGCGGGAATCTCAGCTGGCGAACATTGGCGGGTGAAATGCTTTGCGTTTGCACTCCTATCGTATTTCTGAACGGCGAGAATAGAAAAAACTCGGAAAACTCATGACAGGAATCTTTGTCTACTGCGTGTAACTACAGGAGGAGGAGTCGATTGTTGGTACACGAGCCGCCGGAAACTCGCGAGAGTCTGTTAATTCAGCTGCGAGACGCCGGGAATCGCGAGTCGTGGTTTGAATTTGCTGCGATCTATCGCCCGATGGTCTATCGCATGGCAAGACGCCGAGGCTTGCAGGATGCCGATGCGCAAGATTTGGCGCAGCGAGTGTTGTTGTCCGTCGCTGGGTCGATTAGCGAATGGAAGTCAGATTCAGAGCGAGGTCGCTTTCGATCGTGGCTCGCACGCGTGGCTCGCAACGCCATCATCGACACCTTTCGTCGCGAGAAGCCAGACGCTGCTCAAGGTGGCTCGACCATCATGCAGCAACTGACACAAGAGCCCGTGCCCGCAGATGACGAGTTGGAACACGAGCATCGTCGAGAAGTGTTTCGTTGGGCTGCCAAGCAAGTTCGATGGGAGTTTGAAGATAGCACTTGGATTGCGTTTTGGTTAACGACGGTTAAAGGAAAAGCGACGTCGGAAGTCGCCGAGGAGTTAGGCAAGAGCGTCGGTTCCATCTACACAGCGAAAAGTCGTGTCATGAAACGATTACAAGAAAAGGTTCAGGAGCATTCGTAGTCTCGCACCGACGTGACTACTCATAGATCAATGTCAGTCGATTCACAACAATGCGATCCAACGCGAATTGCCTGCTTTCTCGAGGGCGAGTTACCTCTAGATGCTCTGACCGAGCTGCAGCGTCATCTGGATAGTTGCACCTCGTGCCAAACGCAGCTTGACGATTCGACAGCTACTGTTGCGATGTGGCAGTCGGCAGCCGAATCGTTGCACGACGAGTCGATCGATATGGAATCGATCTCCACCGTACTGACACGAGGCGAAGCGGATGAACTCGCGAAGCACGTTACCGACGACGGAGTGCGTCGTGTCGTTGAGCTATTGGCACCGACGGACGATCCGCAAATGCTGGGACGAATTGGTAGCTATGAGATCGCAGGCGTGACCGGATCGGGCGGGAACGGGATCGTCTTGAAAGCTCATGATCCGGCGCTAAACCGATACGTTGCGATCAAGGTCCTCGCTCCGCATCTCGCCAGCAGCGGGGCTGCTCGCCAACGCTTTGCCCGCGAGGCGCAGGCCGCAGCGGCGGTCGTTCACGAGAACGTGATAGCGATTCATGGCGTCGCCGAATCGCAAGGCATGCCATACCTCGTGATGCCTTACGAACGAGGGCAATCGCTACAACGGCGTATTGATGACAATGGCCCGTTGGGCTTGATCGAGATCCTACGCATCGGATTGCAAATGGCTTCGGGTTTGGCGGCCGCTCACTCTCAAGGGCCATCAAGCCAGCGAATATTCTTTTGGCCGACGGAGTCGAACGCGTAACGATCACGGACTTCGGATTGGCTCGTGCGACCGACGATGCGAGTATGACGCGCAGTGGCATCATCGCCGGTACGCCTCAATACATGTCGCCCGAACAAGCGCGCGGTGACAGCATCGATCATTGTAGCGATTTGTTCAGCTTTGGCAGCGTTCTATACACGATGTGTACTGGGCATCCTCCGTTTCGGGCGGAGACGAGCTACGGTACTTTGCAGCGGATTTGCCAGACGCAACCGAGGTCGATTCGGCAGTCGAATGCGGATGTTCCGTTGTGGCTTTGCCGCCTCGTCGAAAGGCTGCATGCCAAGGACCCTGCGGAAAGAATGTCGTCGGCGGGCGAAGTTGCGGAACTGTTCGGTCAGTGCTTGGCTCATGTCCAACAGCCAGAGGCTCAACCTCTGCCGGTCTCCTTGTCGCGGAACGAGACAAAGAGACGACCGGGCAAGCTCGCTGGTCTTGTCGTAATCGGCGGCAGCTTAGTGCTGCTTACGGCACTTGCTGTCGTTGCGGTTCGGCCGTCAGGCGACTCTAAATCTTCGCCAAATGAAAATACTGTGCCACTCGCCGAATCGAGCGGAGACGAGGAAAAGTCGACGGCGCTACCATCTCCAGAGCAGAGAGGTTTGACTTGGGACGACGATGTAGCCACGTCGCTTCGTGAGGTGGAAGAGGAAGTGGATAACCTGGAGCGACGAGCGAGTTCGCTGATCGGCAATTCGCACTAACTGAAATGCCCGCTTTCTACGTACGCAACGAAAACACAACCAAACGATTGGCCTTTTACAACGAGGAACTCGCAATGAAGTTTCGACATGCAGTTCTGTTGACTATCGGCTGGCTTCCTGTTGCAGCGTTGCTAGGACAAGACGGAATCAATCCTCTTGAAACTGATCCGCCTCCGATATCCGCCGACGCTCCCGCGACTAAGGCAAACGCCAAAACGAACGATTCCTCTGCGGGCGCAAAGACTGCGGATCAGCCTGAGCAAGTTCCTGGCAGAGTCATCGCGACGATGTTGCTTGTCAAGAGTGATTGGTCAGAAGTGCCAGGCACAGAGAAGATTGAAGCAGAATTGGAAACGCTGTTGAAGGGCAGCTCGCTCGACTCGTCCTACCGAAATGATTTGCTGGCTTCCGGACCGAAGATTCTCTTTTCGGATCAATTTGTTTCGCTCTATGACCGTGAAAGATTTGCCGCGTTGCTCGCTTGGCTAGGCAAGCACGAGTTAGTCCGCGATGCCGATATCCGACATGATCGTGACGCTAAGAACGAAATGCAACTTGATCAATGGAATGCCTACCACGACGATACTGCTCGATGGTCGCCGATTCATCGGTCGGCCGTCTTCGGAAGCGAAGAGTCCATGCCATTCCCGATAATCCAGCGAACTGCTCCGCCTCCTTTTGTCTCGTATACTTATGGCTGGAGTTGGACGTTTGCGTCACGAGTGGAGTTGAAAGCGGACGGAACTGAACCGGTCGTTGAAATGGACATAGTGCGAGCAGCACAGCGACGGGTTGAACTCAAAACACCGGATGCGAAGCAAATTGAACGCCATGACATTGGTAGAGCCACCCGGTTAACGTTTAACTTTCCCGCGGATCGCGTTGCTGTGGTCAACGGATTCCACAGTTACCCATCGCAAAACTTGGTTCAGGTAAAATGGATTCCCGTCGTGTACTTCGTTCCCGAAAGCCTCCCGCTTCCGCTGAACAGCGCTCCTGCTTTGGCCGCGCCAGCTTCTTTGATCAAGGTATCCACAGCACCAAGGAGTCGATTTGAACCGACTCGCAGCGCAGAGCTGGCGGCCCCCTCGTCCACCCTTCTAAATAAACCGACACCGACGAAGGATACAAACCTCATTAAGGTCTTTGTGCTCAAGTTCGTAGAGGCTTCGGAAGTTGCGAATACGCTGACACAGCTCGTTCCGGACGGTCGGTTCGTGGCGGATGAACGTCTGAACTCCATCATTGTCCGCGCCGATGGGAAGCAGCTTGAGATGGTCGAGGCGTTGCTTCGAAATCTTGACGCGCAGCAGCGAAGTGCGCCAGGGAGTGGGCCGCTCAGCGAGGCACAACAACGTGCAAAGCTCAAACTAATGTTGCCCAGTTTGCGAGGCCGATTTGAATCCGCCGAGGAGCAAACGCGATCGCTTGCCGAAGCCATCGTGGAAGAGAAGGATGCCAATGCAATCAAGAAGTTGCGCGAACAATTGACGCTCGTTGTCGCCGAAGCGTTTGGCTTGCGACAAGAACTGCAGAAAGCTGAAGTTGCTTTGTTGCGAGAACGAATACATCACATCGAATCGAGAGTGAACCAACGTGAAATGTTGCGCGACGAAATCATTAGGCATCGCGTCGACCAATTGGTATCGAGGGAAGCGTCGCCTGAGGAAACACTCGAGATATCGAGCGATGTTTCGCCGAAGGAAACACTCGGGCAAATCGGGAGCTTCACGCCCAATCGCAATCGTATAGAGATGAACTTCGACGAAGCTCGGTGGGGACAAGTACTCCGCTGGTTCGCCGATTTGAACGGCGTTGCTTTACAGTTGAACCACGAGCCCGCTGGATTCTTTAGCTATCACTCACCGCGGCGACACACGCTCGAAGAGGCTCGCGCAGCAATCGTCGCCGCGCTGCCCCCTGGGTTCGAGTTGCTGCAGAACGAAGGGCAACTCATCTCGCGCCGGCGTCCTGACCAGCCGACGGGGGGAATTCTGTCGGTGAGTGGCGTCACGACGCTACGAGGGCCCGACGAATACCGGCAATCGCTCGAAGATGTGAATACGAAGATCGAAGAGTTCGACAGTTTTCGCTATGCCCTAGAGCAGCAGAATCAGCCAAGCAGTCATTGGGCCGACGCGATTGCAAAATTACAGAACCGACTCGAGATGCTAACGGCGGAGTATGCAGCGCAAGTGCGGCTGTTCGAGTTAGAAACAGAGGCTCAGATGGTCGCGTTACAAACGGCGAAGCAGACTCTTGATCGTACCAAGATGCTCTATGAAACTGGGGTCGTAAGTTCGTCCGAGTTGGGGCAAGCAACAGTCGCGTATGAGCAAGCTAGAGTGAAACTCGATCAGACGAATACACTTCTCGATCTCTACCGTCAAGCTGGGCAAGCGGCCAAGCCGGTGGTTGGGAAGAGCAAGCGTAAATCCGCGGCGGCGCAGTCTCCAGATGACGGTACATCGGACGAATCAAATCGTAAGGGCGCGACGATCGAAGCGCTTCCGGACGACGGCGTTCTTATTGTCCGAGGCGAAAAGAAAGCCGTGCAAGACGTTCTCGAAACGATCGACCAAGTGCGGGAGACAAGCAGCGAGCGTGCAGGAGATCCTGATCCGGCAAATCGGAACGCCTCGCCCGAGTAGCCGGTGAAGGTATCTTGGACGCGTGCGCTCTGCTTTACACATCTCATCTAATCGCTGGGTGGCGCAAATCGAAAGTTGAAAGCGTCGGCACCAGACGCGCTCGACGCCGGCGAATCTTCTGACCATGATGAGCGGGCAGTTGTGCGACGCAACGCGGGAGCAGTATACACGTAACGCAAGTCATAAATGCGATAGATCGCGTCGAAGAACTGTTCGAAGCGGATCGGGCTGTCTCGTGTTGGGAAAGATTGCAATATATGTCCGCGCGAGTCAGGCGAAGCATCGACCATTGCCAATGCAACAGCTTCATACCGGCTAACATCATTTCGAACGTCTTTCCGCCCCGTCAGACGAGCTATCGCATCGTGGTAGCGAACGATCCCAGCTACGACTTCTTCATTTGATTCAATCGCGACATCGTTTCGCCGCTTCGTGTTGCTGGCGTGATTGGCTTTAATGACATGAAAAAATCCGTAAATCAGATTTGGGTACGAGATATGGATGTTCGTACAATCGCCCGCCGCTTCTTCCATGCGGTTGGTGAGGTTTCGGAACGCGCTTAGCGTTCCTTTCACCGAGATCGCGATGCATGGCCCCACTCCATCCTTGGAAATAACTACATCGACGTCTTTGGTTTTTAAGCCACCCAAGATCGTGCGTTCACCAGGAACTGCAACGGTAGGATCATGGACTAGTCGGGATCGATGTGATTTTCCCTTGCCAGTCGTTTCAACACGCAGGGGCGGTCGCGGTACGATGTCATCCGGATTGAAACCGCCTCCGATAACGAGTCGCTCCGCGATGTGCCAGTGCAAGAGCTTAATATGAGCTTGACTTTGCGTTTCACCTGCGTCGATGAAGTTATTGAAGGCATCATTCAGAGTGATAAGTTGTTCATGCATAATGGCGCCATCTGCGCATGGTGCCGATCCCTTCATCGATCAGCGTACGTTGGTGGGCAGAGAGTCGAATACCCACAGCTGGAATCACGACGTTTGCTGCTTCTCGCGGCTCAATCTTTAGCATTCCACCTCCCAGCGGGTGCCCCTCTAGTTCGCAACTAAGCGATACGAGTGGATGACGCCACCGCTGTACGAGTTCTTCGGCCGACAGACCGTTAGTGAGGTGGACCGCGTGAACTGAGTTTGTGCAGACACAGGTTGTTGTGTTAGCAACTAGGCTCGGCCCGAGGCCGCTCATATACGAAAGGAATGCGTCGGGGATTCTCACATCGGGAACTGTGTACCACGGAGTTCGCATCCGACATTTGTAAGCCAACTGAGCTTGCCGTGCCTCGTCGCTGTCCAGGTATTCCCGGACCGCTTTCGGCAAGTCGCGATTTGGCGGTATCCGTAATAGCAATACAGGCTCGTCGTCTTCAATCCAGCCATCGATTGTAGATTGTGTCACGCTACCCTGCGGAAGAAAGCTTGATTTCCGGACGGTTGGAACGAGAAACTCCTGCGGTATCTCAAGGCGGGACGCCTCAGACGGGCGAACATGGAAAAAGCTGTTCGCTCCTGTGACATAACCAATACCGACCTTGGCAATCTCGCCCAATCGTGTAGATCCAGTACGTCCAGCAAGCTTGCGGTACATCTCACGAACTTGATCGGAGACTAGGTACGGGCGAAGTCTTCCATTCCATTCTTCCCAGGCAGAACGCGATACGATGTCGCGCGCGCGCGGTGGACTCGCACTGGTTCGGAAAGACTCTAATCTGGAGAACCCTATGCCGCCGCAACTTTCACCGTAGCCTTCGGCGTACAAAAACCAGACGTCCTCGGAGAGATTTGGAAAAACCTTGTCGCGAACTGCTACGACTCGGATGGACCGGAAGTGATCCATTAAGTATTCAAGTAATGGACGCGCGTATGGTGCGTGGCCGATCTCCGCCGGTACCACGAATGCTATGCGCCCTCCGCGCTTAAGAAGAGACGCCGCAACTACTAGAAATGGTGCCCAAGATGACGTGAGCCCACTAAACGTTGCCCCTCGTTCGGAACACATCTTCAGTGCTTGCTTTCGAGTCTCACCTCTAAATCGCTGATAGCGTATAAAGGGAGGGTTGCCAGCAGCGCAATCGAATTTAACTCTCGTGCTGTTGGCCCACTCGAAAAAGTCTGCCGCAACTACCGTCGCGTGACGCACCTGCTCGGCAACGGTGGCAACGGCATGAGGGTCGCGATCAACACCGACGACATTAGAGTGTGCCGCAAGGAATCGTCCATCTCCGCATGATGGGTCGAGCAGGTGATCGGTTGGCGATCGCACAACCCACCGGACGAGCGTTTCTGCGACATCAGGCGGAGTGTAAAACGCGCCCAAAGATTTACAGGCATCCGGCGAATCTGCCACCGATATCGACACGATCGCTCCTTACTATCGCACTGCGGACTCACATGCGTCTCAATCGCGAGACGACTATAGCACGAAATGCACTAGTGGCGTACCCATGCGAAACCGGCAGCAAAGAACACGTTTGCGAATCGCAAAGTAATCGATTCGTTTGTTTGCTGAGTGCGGTACCAATGACTTTGTGTTTTGGGCGCATCACGCTATTGCTTCGCCGCTTCAAACGCTGTGATTTTGTCTTCTTGCAGTAATGTCAGGGCAATGTCGTCCAGACCGTTCAGCATGTTGTGCCGACGTGATTCGTCGACTTCGAAGGGTAGTTCAAGGCCGTGTTCGTCGGTGACCGTGAGTTGCTCAAGATCCACGGAGATACTGTAGCCCGCGTGCTCGCCGGCGCGTTGGAACAGTTGCTCGGCGACTTCTTCGCTCAACTTGATTGGCAAGACCGAGTTCTTGAAGCAGTTGTTGTAGAAGATATCGGCGAACGACGGGGCAATAACAACTTTGATGCCATAGTCGGCCAACGCCCAGACGGCATGTTCACGGCTAGAACCGCAACCGAAGTTTCGTTTCGCGAGCAAGACGGAAGCTCCAGCGACTGCTGGTTGGTTCAACTCGAACTCTGGATTGTCTGAACCATCTTCGTTGAATCGCCAATCGAAAAAGAGGAACTGGCCGAAGCCTGTTCGCTCGATTCGCTTTAGAAACTGTTTGGGAATGATTTGATCGGTATCAACGGCAGCTCGGTCCATGCATGCGACGAGGCCGGTATGTTGTGTGAAAGGTTCCATGGTGTGATTATCCAAATTCGAATGACAAGTTTGTAGCTGGATTCGCAAGAATTCAGCTACCGCCTTGAAGTTACCTCTACTTAAACTCCCACTCGCGAACGTCGACAAAGTGCCCGGCGACCGCCGCCGCAGCAGCCATGGCTGGTGAGACCAGATGTGTACGTCCGCCCTTGCCCTGTCGACCTTCAAAGTTGCGATTGCTTGTCGAGGCACATCGTTCGCCCGGCGAAAGCTTGTCTGGGTTCATCGCGAGGCACATGCTGCATCCGGCTTCGCGCCAATCGAAACCAGCCTCTGTGAAAACCTTGTCCAGTCCTTCCGCCTCGGCTTGTACTTTGACTTGGCCGCTCCCTGGAACGACCATTGCATTGACCCGATTCGAAACACGATGTCCTTTGGCGACGCTCGCTGCGGCGCGAAGGTCTTCGATTCTTGCGTTCGTACACGATCCAATAAAGACCCGATCGAGTTCGACGTCGACGAACGGCGTGCCAGCCTTCAGGTCCATGTACTCCAAAGCACGGGTCGCCGTTTTCTGATCCGTTTCGTCGCCCAGTGTCGATGGATCGGGGATTGACGCGTTCACGGCGATCACTTGGCCGGGGTTTGTTCCCCACGTGATCTGTGGAGCGATGTCCGCAGCCGAGAAAGTGAGCGACTTGTCGTAAGTCGCTCCGGCATCAGAAGGCAGCTGCTGCCAACGAGCAACGGTCGCTTCGTAGTCTTGCGGTGCGAATTCTCGTCCTCGCAGATAATCGAACGTCTTCTGATCGGGCGCGATCATCCCAGCACGCGCCCCAGCTTCGATCGACATGTTACAAACGGTCATCCGCTCTTCCATGCTCAATGCTTCGATCGCGCTGCCAGTGTACTCGATCACGTACCCTGTTCCGCCGTCCGTCGTTATTTGGCCGATCAAGTAGAGGATGATGTCTTTTGCTGTCACCCCTGGAGGAAGCGCGCCGTCGACACGAAGTTCCAACGTCTTGGGGTAGTTCTGCAGGAGCGTCTGCGTGGCGAGAACATGTTCGACTTCGCTCGTGCCGATTCCGAATGCCAAGGCCCCGAAAGCTCCATGGGTCGCCGTGTGGCTGTCGCCGCAGACGACCGTCATGCCGGGTTGTGTATAACCTAGCTCCGGGCCGATCACGTGGACGATCCCTTGCTTCGCATCATTCAAGTCATACAGCTTGATGCCAAATTCAGCACAGTTATTGCGAAGCGTATCGACCTGCTTCTTAGAGATCGGATCGGCGATCGGTAATGCTCGGTCCGTCGTGGGGATATTGTGGTCGGGAGTCGCGATCGTTCGCTCCGGACGACGGACCTTGCGTCCGGCGAGTCGTAGCCCTTCGAAGGCTTGAGGGCTGGTGACTTCATGCACCAACTGAAGGTCGATGTAGAGAATCGCTTGTTTTCCAGGTTCGGCGTGGACCAGATGGTTGTCCCAAATCTTCTCAAACATTGTTCTTGGAGTTACTGTCGTCATTCGGCTTTCTCACTGCTTTTGCTTAAGAATGCTGTCGATTGCTGGGTCCAAACAGAGCATTCTAGCTGACAGTCGCCTCCCTGGGGAGGTTCGCAGCCCATTCGATCAGGGCCTTTAGATTTCCTGCCAAGCTGCCGCTATACTTGCATGCTTAGGCGATGTGGTCCGGTTTAAGGGTGCGCGATCTGAGGGTGCGCAGTGGTTTCCGTCGACGAGTTTATTGCGGGTTTGACGCAAAGCGGTCTGATGGCCGCCGAGGAAGTGCATGCCTTTCAAGTCAGCTTACCCCCAACCGGCGAGGCACCCTCGGTCAAGATGCTGGCAACCGAACTCGTTCGACGCGGTCAGATGACGAAATATCAAGTCGGGCGAATTGCGACCGGGCGAGCCAAAGGATTAGTCCTGGGGAAATACATCATCCAGGATAAAATCGGTGAAGGCGGGATGGGAGAGGTCTTCGTTGCCGAACACCGGCGGATGAAGCGGCCCGTCGTTGTCAAAGTACTGCCCGAGTCTGCTATGGCGTCGGAAGACTCAGTTCGACGCTTCCAGCGCGAGGTCGAAGCGGCCGCTCAACTCTCGCACCCAAATATCGTAACCGCCTTCGATGCGGACGAAGCGAACGGCGTCCACTTCTTAGTCATGGAGCATGTCGACGGCCAGCCGCTCGGCGAGTTAGCGGAACGCCAAGGACCGCTCGCAATCGACTTAGCGCTGTCTTGCGCTCTGCAAGCTGCGCTCGGATTGGAGTATGCCCATGCGACGGGAATCATTCATCGCGACATCAAGCCGAACAACTTGCTCGTCGACAAGACCGGGGCCGTCAAGATCCTCGACATGGGATTAGCCCGGTTTGAGGACGCCCGCGGAACGATTTCAGTCCCTGATGATGGCTTGACCAAACAGAATCAAATCATCGGGACCGTCGAGTATATGTCGCCGGAGCAAGTTGATGATTCGGCCAACGTCGATGGTCGGTCGGACGTTTACAGTCTCGGTTGTACCTTGTATAGGTTGTTGGCTGGTCGGCCGCCTTATCAAGGGGACACACTTGTCAAGACGCTGCTCGCGCATCGCACGGAACCAGTCCCTTCGATTGGTGACATGCGCGCCGATGCGCCAGATTGGTTGGACGGGGTTTTGCATCGCATGTTAGCGAAGTTGCCCAGCGATCGTTATCAATCGATGACCGAATTGATTCGCGACTTAGAAACGCATCTCGAATCGCTCGGTGTTGTTGTGGCGAAGCTACAAACACCCGTCGCGCCCACAAAATCGAACGAGCCGGATACAGCAACGCTCAATGTCCCGCCGACCAAACTCTTCGAAAGGGGCTCCAACGCGGCGACGCTCAGTGACAGGGAGGCGGAGACGCTCGCGACGCCTCCCCAACGCTCTGCGCCCGCCGTGGGGATTGACCTGGGCACGACGTTCTCCGCGATCGCTTACATCGACGACGCCGGACGACCACAAGTGCTGTCAAACCAGGAAGGTGACCAGACCACGCCGAGCGTTGTGTTGATTGAAGATGGCGATGTTGTTGTCGGTAAAGAAGCCGCGAAGGCCATGGCGACCGACATGCATAACATCGCGGAATGTGCGAAACGCGATCTCGGCATGCAACTCTTTCATCAAGAGATCGGTGGCGAACTGTTTCCGCCCGAGGTGATCCAGGCATGGATTCTCAAGAAAGTGAGTTCTGACGCGCAGCGGCAAATTGGCACTTTTACGAAAGCAGTCGTCACAGTTCCTGCGTATTTTGACGAGGTAAGACGCAAGGCCACGCAAGACGCTGGCTACGTCGCAGGTATCGAAGTTATCGATATCATCAACGAGCCGACGGCAGCGGCATTAGCCTTTGGCTATAAGCAAGGACGACTTAATCCTGGCGCGGGTGACGACGAACCGAAACGCGTCTTGGTCTATGACCTCGGCGGCGGAACGTTTGACGTCACGATCATGGAGATCGGAGCGGGCGAGTTTGTCACGCTTGCGACCGACGGCGATGTGCAACTCGGTGGCCGCGACTGGGATCAACGCTTGGTCGACTACACCGCCGAGCAGTTTATTCGCAAGCACGGGATCGATCCGCGGGAAGATCCCAATACCCTCGGTCGATTGTTACGCGAATGTGAAGATGCGAAGCGAACGTTGTCGACTCGCCAAAAAGCATCCGTCGCTTGTGACTTTCAAGGTCGCGCCGAGCGTTTTGAGGTGACTCGGAAGTTCTTCGAAGAGATCACGCAAGATCTGCTCGAGCGAACTGCTTTTACGACCCGACAGACGTTGCAGTCCGCTGGTCTGTCGTGGGACGATATCGAGCATGTTCTGACGGTCGGCGGCTCGACGCGCATGCCTGCAGTAGTGGGTATGTTAACGACGCTGGCAGGTCAAGTTCCCGACGACACGCTCTCGCCCGACGAAGCGGTTGCGCAGGGTGCAGCGATTCATGCGGGATTCGTCCTGGATCGGCTCGATGGCCGCCAACCACAAGCTCGCGTGCGAAACGTCAACTCGCACAGTCTAGGCATTGTCGGAACGGACCCGAAGACGAAACGCAAGCAGACCGCCGTATTGATACCGCGTAACACTCCGTTGCCTGCCAAAGCGAAAAGAGTGTTCACGACACTGAAGGCTGGACAGCGATCGGTTGTGGCTAATATCGTCGAGGGTGAAAGTCGCGATCCCACGGCTTGCATGTCAATCGGGAAGTGTACCGTTCGAAACCTTCCAAAAGCGTTGCCTGCCGGAACGCCGATCGAGGTTCGGTTTCAGTATGAAGAGAATGGGCGACTTCGGATCGCAGTCAATGTATCGGGCGTCGACAACCAAGCCACCCATGAGATCAGTCGCGAAAACAATCTGGCACGCGCAGACCTCGATGCGTGGCGTACTAAGGTCGCTGGTCTGTAGCCGCTGAGCGATCTATTGAAATGAGCGTTTCACGTCCTCGTTCAACAGGACGACCAGAGCCCAAATCCCGATGCCTCCGCCGACACCACAGCACCCCAGGCAGGTGATGCAAGGAAGCATATTCAGGATCGCGGACGCGATTGCAAGGCCGTAACCTCGGTTATTCATCATTTGGATGCCACCAAAGACGATGAACGCGCCAGCGGCTACCATCCCGAGCGAGATGATTGCGCCTACGATCGGACTGCCGCTGTTCATTTGCTCCATGAATTCCCGGAACGCCGGTGGCGCGTCTGGTGGGATTTCGGCTTGACCTCCGCCGCCCATGAGACTGGTAACCATGTTCAAGAGACCATAGGCGGCGTCGATTGCACCGCAGACTATCAATGCGATTGCTGGTGCTTTGACCTTGCCCCCATCTCCGCTCCGAGGTGAGTGAGGTTGATTGGGCATGCCTTGTGGAAGCTGACCGTAGTTGCCGTAGGGATTGCTCACGGACGAAGTTCCTTTTCGATATAAGCTGAATTTGGTTGTTTCGATGAACGAGTGTTTCACGAAATAGAGTACCAAGGTTCTTTGACACGTGAAGCAGGTGATCTCGAAGAGCCTGTGGGTGAGCCGCGTTGACAACGTTCGACCGCCCGTTACGATGGCGAATGTAAACCGTTGCTGTGCCTGACTTTCTCTTGCTGTGGCGGATTCTGCCAACGAAAGGATGCTACTGATGACGACTCAGCTTTTGGCCGCTCGATCGGGCGACATTACTTCTGAAATGGAATTCGTCGCGAAACGCGAGAACCTCGCCCCTGAGTTAATCCGCGATGAAGTTGCAGCTGGTCGGATGGTCATTCCTGCGAACACGGTCCACTTGGCCGGACGATTGGAACCGATGTGTATCGGCGTGGCGGCGACTTGTAAAATCAATGCCAATATCGGAAACTCGGCCGTTACGAGCGACGCCGCCGAAGAACTGCAAAAGCTCCACACGTCGGTTCACTTCGGTGCAGATACAGTGATGGATCTGTCGACCGGAAAAGACATCGACAACATTCGCAAAGTCCTTATCGACGCCTCGCCAGTTCCCATCGGAACGGTCCCAATCTATCAGATGCTCGAAGAACTGGGCGGCAACATCGAGGACATGAATGCACAGCACTTCCTTGATATGGTCGAGCATCAAGCGAAACAGGGCGTCGACTATATGACCGTTCACTGCGGCGTGTTACTCGAGCATTTGCACCTGAGCACGAACCGTGTCACGGGAATTGTCAGCCGCGGTGGATCGCTGATCGCCAAGTGGATGATGGCTCATCGAAAGCAGAATCCGCTTTACACGGCTTTCGATGACTTATGTGACATCATGCGCGAGTACGACGTTACTTGGAGCCTCGGTGACGGCCTGCGGCCAGGTTCGATCGCGGACGCAAGTGACGAGGCACAATTCGCCGAACTCGATGTCCTGGGCGAGTTGACTCGTCGTGGCCAAGAGAATGGGACGCAAGTCATGGTCGAAGGGCCTGGCCACATCCCGATGGACCAAATCCAAATGAACATGGAGAAGCAAGCGGAGGTTTGCAACGGAGCTCCGTTCTATGTTCTCGGACCGTTGGTCACCGACATCGCGCCTGGTTACGACCATATCACCAGCGGTATCGGTGCAGCGCTCGCTGGCTGGCACGGAGCCGCCATGCTTTGCTATGTGACGCCCAAAGAGCATCTCGGTTTGCCTAACAATGAAGACGTCAAACAAGGCGTGATCGCGTACAAGATCGCGGCACACGCCGCCGATGTCGCTCGTCATCGTCCGGGTGTTCAGGATCGCGACGACGCGTTGTCGAGAGCGAGATTCGCGTTCGACTGGAACGAACAATTCCGTTTGTCGCTAGATCCGGAAACGGCCAAGGCGTATCACGACGAGACGTTGCCACAAGATACGTTCAAGAGCGCTCACTTCTGTAGCATGTGCGGGCCGAAGTACTGTTCAATGAAAATCACTGAGGATATTCGCAAGATGGCCGACGAAGGTGAGCTCGTTGAACTCGGTGCCGACGGGCCGACCTAGAGTCGAACGTTGCAAGGAGGCGTCGCCATGCGATTCAGTCTGAAGACGCTGTTCATATGGACAAGTGCATCGGCAATGTACCTTGCCGTCGTCTTTGCCATGCCCGCCGTGGCATCCTACATCTGTCTTGTACTCGCCACGTTTTTGATGGCTCCTGTCGTCGTCGTGGGCGTTGTATACGATCGCGGATACGCCCGGACGTTTTGGATTGGGTGTGCGGTGTCTGGTACACTTCCGCTCCTCCTGATGATTTATATGTCCCTTGGCGGTTTCTATTTGCCGCTTTACGGCGACAGTGACGAGGAACGAATCCCGGCTTATATCTTCGCGGGTTGCCACGGACTTGTCGGCCTGTCTGGTGTTATCGCGGTAGGGGCCCGGTGGTTGATTGAACGTAAGAACCGGGTGTGCCAATCTGACATAGCCGTTGACCGGTCAATCCTGCACGGACGTGTCACCGTCGCAGAACTGCGTTCGTCCGAGCTTAAGGATGAGTAAAGAATCTCAAAGTGATGAGTCGTCGGCACTGTTGAGTGATCGCTCGTTCCGCGGCATTACGGCGACCCAGTTCTTGGGTGCGTTCAACGACAATCTGTTCAAGCAAGCTTTGCTCTTGCTGTTTGTGGCGGTCCCCGTCGCAGACGGGACGCGAGATCTACAATGGCTCGGGACGTTAGTCTTTTCGGTCCCGTTCATCCTGTTCTCGGGTTATGCCGGATTCCTGTCGGATCGAAGCGGTAAGAGGACCGTGATCTACTTCAGCAAGGTTGCCGAGATTGCCATCATGGTGATCGGAGCCATGCTGTTCGCTCTTTGCGCATGGCAAGGGCTTACTCCGCTGCTGGTGGCTTTGCTTTCGATCGTTCTGTTTTGCATGGGATCGCAGAGTGCTTTCTTTGGTCCGGGCAAATACGGAATCTTGCCCGAACTGTTTCGCGAACAGGACCTGCCGCAAGCGAACGGGCTAATTCTGATGACGACTTTCCTGGCGATCATATTTGGTAGCGCTCTAGCAGGTTTGTTTTTTCCGGACTTGCTCTGGGTGTTGGGTGTTTTCTGTATTCTCGTTGCCGTAGCAGGCACAGGCACGTCGTTACTTGTGCGGCCAGTAGCGCCAAGCGCTCCGGGGCTGAAGTTCGAGAAAAGCGCGCTCTGGATCTCTGGAGAAACGCGCCGGATGCTCCGTCATGATCGTCCTCTTCTAAGTGCCCTGCTGGCGTCGAGCGTCTTTTGGCTTGCCGCAGCGATGGTTCAAATGGGGGTGATCGCGCTGGGTAAGACGCAACTTGAGCAGAATGAATTCTGGACGAGTGTGCTGACGGCCGCTGTGAGCATTGGCATCGCCATTGGTAGCGCATTAGCAGGCGCAGCGTCGCAAAATCGATTCAACACACGCGTCATGAAAACGGGACTATGGGGCCTCGTGCTGTTCTTACTTCTGATGGCTCCGCAGGGTTGGGGCGGTCGACCACATCTACTTGGATATTGGGGTAGTATGGCCGCTTTGATGGTCTTGGGCGTGTTCACCGGAATGTTTGCGGTGCCGCTGCAAGTCTTCCTGCAATCACGGCCACCAGCCGGTGAGAAAGGACGGATGATCGCGGCTCAGAATCTCTGTAATTGGATTGGGATTACCATGTCGGCTGGTCTGTATTGGGCGACCGATCGAGTTCTGGTTCTCTTTGATTGGCCGCGCAGTTATACATTTGCGTTGACGGCCTTGTTATTGTTTGTTGTTGCAGTCTCGTACCGACCGAAAGACACACCCCTGATTGACGGAGCCCGATGATGTTGGGAGCCACGCTGGCGAGCGACGCCTATCTGCAACGATTAAATGAAGAGGTGGATCGTATCGACCAAGCTGCGCTGCAGCGGTGGGCGGATCTTATTTTCCAATGCTGGGAGAACGAGCGTTTCGTGTTCATCTTCGGCAACGGCGGATCGGGCACGACCGCCAGTCATATGGCCGAAGATCTTGGTAAGAGTACTTTGCATGAACGCGATTTGAACGACGAATCGAAGAAGCGGCTGAAAGTACTCAGTCTGACCGACAATGCAGGCTGGCTGATGGCAGTTGGCAATGATCTCGATTACGACCAGATATTCGTCCAGCAACTGATGAACTATGGCAGTGCCGGCGACCTAGTTATCGCGATTAGCGGCTCGGGCAACAGCCCGAATGTGCTGAATGCCGTCGAGTGGGCGAATCGCCACGAGCTAACGACCTTCGGCTTGACTGGCTATGCGGGTGGCAAGCTGAAGCAGATGCAAACGGACGGCCTCCACGTCGAATTGGACGACATGGGAATGGTTGAGAGCATTCACCTTTGCTTGTTCCATTGGGTACTTAATGATGTCTTCGCTCGGATAAACGGCGAAGGGCGATACGCAATTGGAAATTGACGCGATCTGAATGAATCAATGGCCAAGCATTTCTTAGGTATCGAAATCGGCGGGACAAAGTTGCAACTCGGTATTGGTGCCGGCGATGGGAGCGATATCGTTGCAATTGAAAGACGCGACATCAACATCGCCAGCGGTGCTCCTGGTATCTTGGCACAGATTGAAGAAGCGGGGCGAATTCTGTTATCAAAGCATCAAGTGCAGCGTATCGGAGTTGGCTTCGGCGGACCGGTGAATAGTGAACTCGGGCGAGTCATCAAGAGCCACCAAGTTGATGGCTGGGACGATATAGCGCTCGGTGAATGGTGCGAGGACAAGCTTGGAGTTCCAGCGGTCCTCGGCAACGATTGTGATTGTGCCGCGCTCGCGGAAGCATCTTTCGGGGCGGGGCAGGGCAGCCGCACGGTTTTTTACGTTACTGTCGGCACTGGGATCGGCGGCGGTCTTGTCATCGAAGGTTCGCTTCATGGAATTGGTCGCCCGTCCGTCGCGGAGATCGGTCACTTGCGACCTGGTATCAGTGCCGACACGCCAGCCGCCACGGTCGAATCGTACGCCGCCGGGCCGGGGATCGTTGCTGCTGCCGAACGCTTTCTCGAAACGTCCGACGATGAAGCCGCGAAGAGCGAATTGCAACACTGCAAAATGGAGTCGATCCTTACTGCGAAGCGGATTGCGGACCTTGCGACTTCAGGCAATTCGATCGCCAAGTCGGCCGTTTTTCAGGGGACGTGTGTACTCGGTTGGGCGATTGCCCAAGTGATTACAATCACGTCGGCGGATGTTGTTATCGTCGGTGGCGGCGTGTCCTCGATTGGCGAAGAGCATTTCTTCCAACCGCTTCGCAACGAAGTCGCCCGCTACGTCTTTCCGCCGCTCGCCGACTCGTACAGGATTCTGTCCGCGTCGCTTGGAGAAGAGGTGGTCGTTCATGGAGCCCTGACGCTGGCCAAAGCGGCCACAGGTTAGACGCTGGCTTATCGCCTTGATGGGGAAGTATTTTTGCTCGCGGTAAGGCATGCAACGCGTACGGCTTACGGCAACAACCACGACGAATTGTAGAAAAGTCGTCGAAATCTCCATTTTTCCGACCCGGTTTTGGCTTCGTTTTTCAATAGATATCTAATAGGGGGCGGGTGTTATTTTCGAGAGACTCAATCCGGGAGCTGCCACATGCGTCGCAACAAGACTTGGGATCGGATCGTGAAACGAATCACTGCTTCTTGCCGGGGGGGGGGGCGAAGAAGTATGATCGGCGGCGATTGTTCTTCGAGTCGTTAGAGGGGCGGCAGT
>JACKQG010001592.1_pt1 | contig 25990 bp, 16 predicted proteins | sample 8237621 | NCBI WGS metagenome assembly JACKQG01 (sample SAMN15677084, study PRJNA649215) | marine metagenome | biome: marine; feature: Black Sea; material: saline water; isolation source: suspended particulate matter (SPM) from the Black Sea western gyre | collected 2013-06-09/2013-06-10 | depth... | reverse complement strand
AATCAACCAGGTTTAATGTAAACTGGCGGGATCGGTTAAATCCGCTTTCTTTTTGCTTTTGGTTTTGCTGCTGGTTGCACCACTGCTGCCATTCGGATCATCCGGCTCACTGTCATTGCTCCAGTCCTGTGGAGGACCTGGCTCCTTGCCTTCCATAATCGAATCTATCTGCAGAGCATCAATGGTTTCATACTTCATCAGAGCGTCTGCCATCTTATGCAGCTTGTCCTTGTTTTCAGTCAGTATTTCGTACGCACGCTGATAATTGCGGTCGATAAACCCGCGAATTTCCGAGTCTATGGCCTGGGCCGTTTCATCCGAAACCGTTTTGGTATTGGTTACTGAACGTCCCAGAAATACTTCACCTTCGTCTTCGGAATAGGTTAAAGGCCCCATACGATCTGATAGCCCCCATTTGGTAACCATGTTGCGTGAGATTTCAGTAGCACGCTCGATATCATTAGATGCACCGGTCGTTACCGCATCATCACCGAAGATCAGTTGCTCTGCGATACGCCCACCAAACAGACTGGAGATCTGACTTTCCAGATGCTTGCGACTGTAGCTGTAGCGATCATCCGTTGGCAGGAACATGGTTACGCCCAGTGCTCGACCACGTGGAATGATCGATACCTTGTAAACAGGATCATGCTCAGGCACCAGACGACCAACAATGGCATGCCCTGCTTCATGATAAGCCGTGAGCTTTTTCTCTTCATCCCGCATGATCATGGACTTGCGCTCAGCACCCATCATGATCTTGTCCTTGGCTCGCTCAAAGTCAGACATTCCGACCACTTTCTTGTTGCCTCTGGCCGCAAACAGGGCGGCTTCGTTGACCAGATTGGCCAGATCTGCACCGGAAAAACCGGGCGTACCACGCGCAATCACCATTGCATCGACATTATCTCCAGCAGGCACTTTACGCATATGTACCTTCAGGATATGGGCACGGCCTCGCACATCCGGTAACGGCACCACCACCTGACGATCAAAACGACCAGGACGTAATAATGCAGGGTCGAGTACGTCAGGACGGTTGGTCGCCGCAATCACGATGACACCCTCATTGCCTTCAAAACCATCCATCTCAACCAGCAACTGGTTCAGGGTCTGCTCACGCTCATCATGTCCACCACCGAGTCCGGCACCACGGTGACGGCCTACCGCATCGATCTCATCGATAAAAATGATGCACGGGCTATGCTTTTTAGCCTGTTCGAACATATCACGCACACGCGAGGCACCAACACCGACGAACATTTCAACAAAATCTGAACCGGAAATGGTAAAAAACGGCACCTTCGCTTCACCGGCAATCGCTTTCGCCAGCAATGTCTTACCCGTTCCAGGTGAACCGACCATCAGCACGCCACGTGGAATTTTCCCACCCAGCTTCTGAAACTTTGACGGATCACGCAGAAACTCTACCAGCTCGGACACTTCTTCTTTGGCTTCGTCCACACCCGCAACATCACTGAAAGTCACATTGATCTGGTCTTCACCGATCAGGCGCGCCTTAGATTTACCGAAAGACATGGCACCGCGACCGCCGCCACCGCCCTGCATCTGGCGCATGAAGAATACCCACAAACCGATCAACACGATGAATGGAAACCAGCTGATGAACATATGCGCTAGTAGCGATGGCTGCTCTGGCGGCTTCGACATGATTTGCACGCCGGAACGATCCAGATCACCAATCAATGGCGAATTATTGGTTTCGGGGCTATAGGTAGAGAAAGTCGAACCACTGAGTAATTTCCCGGTAATCTGCTGACCTTCGATCAATACTTCACTCACCTGGCCGGCTTTAACCTGAGACAGGAACTCTGAGTAAATCATGCCTCTAGCGGAAGTCGTACGATCACCAAAGTTCTGAAATACCGACAGCAGGACTACTGCGATAACAACCCATAGGATTAAATTTTTTGCTACATCATTCACGTTGTATACCTAACCGTACTTGATATTTCTATTAAAAAAACTGTTGACATTCTTGCACATAAGCATACATGAATACAGTTATAAAACGTCAGGTCAAAGCTATCTAAACTATTTCAAACTCTGACAGACAGCATAAACTTCCCTTGATCTCGGACGTGATGCTTTGGGTTTACGAAACTTGACGACCTTAAAATACTTTCTAAAATCTTTTACCATTTCATCAAAGCCTTCACCCTGAAACATTTTGACAGCAAAACTACCTTTTCTATCCAGCACCTGCACAGCAAATTCAAGTGCAAGCTCTACCAGATACATAGATCTGGGCTGATCAACCGTCTCAATACCGCTTATATTGGGTGACATATCGGATAAAACAAGATCGACTGGAGAGTTATTTATGCGGTTAAGCATTTCATCCAGTACCGCCTGCTCGGTAAAATCACCCTGAATGATGTCCACATCACCGATCGGATCTATCGGTAATAGATCGACCGCCAGTAAACGTCCCTGCTTGCCGCAGAACTGACTTGCATATTCTGCCCAGCCACCAGGTGCTGCTCCCAGGTCCACCACAAACTGGCCCGGTTTAAGCAAACGATCCTTTTCCTGCAGCTCTATTAATTTGTAAACGGCGCGTGAGCGGTAACCCTCGCGCCGAGACTGCAGCACATAGGGATCGGCATGATGTTCCTGTAACCAGCGCGAACTACTTTTTGATCTACCCATAACTCGATATCGTTTTTAATTTGAAAGGCTATGATACAATCCGTGCCCTTTTAACACTACTTAAGGATTGCCGCTGTGATGTCCGCATATTTCGCCGATAAAAGCGTACGCAGCCCGACCTGAGGATTTTTTACAACATGTCATTAAACAGCCAGCAAATCCGTGCATTACGGGCCGAAACACATCGCCTGAAACTGAAACCTGTCGTGATGATAGGACAACAGGGCTTAACGGAAAGTGTCATGAATGAACTGGAGATCACTCTGGCTCATCACGAACTGATTAAAATTAAAGTGCCCTCGCTGGACAAGGAAGAAAAAGCGGCCTTTATCCAGTCAGTCTGTACTCCACTGAATGCTGAGTTGATTCAGCATATTGGCCACGTCATGGTGTTATTTCGCCAGAACCCGGAAAAAAAGAAGTTCCACAAACTAATAAAGGCACAGGCAGATTAACTGTAGCGTACCGCCGAAATCACATATTCCTTGTTGCCAGCAGGCGCAATAACCGTCACTTCCTCACCCTCTTCCTTACCGATCAGGGCGCGAGCTATCGGTGAGCTGACCGCAACACGATTCTTATTAATATCAGCCTCAAGATCTCCCACGATCTGATACGTCACTTCAGCTTCGGTTGCTACATCAAACAGATCGACGGTGCAGCCAAAAACCACCCGACCGGTCGGATTTAGCTTGGTTACATCAATCACTCTGGAGTTGGATAAGGCCGACTCAAGCTCCTTGATGCGGCCTTCAATGAATCCCTGCTGTTCGCGTGCCGCATGATATTCAGCATTTTCTTTCAGGTCGCCATGATCCCTCGCCACCGCAATGGCTTCTATCACCGCAGGACGCTTGACCGATTTAAGCTCTTTTAATTCAGCCCTCAGTCTTTCCGCACCCGCGACCGTAAATGGAATTTGATTCATCTAATATGCCTTATAATGGTTCGATTAAAATTGTTTTGCCTGAGAGCGCCCGCTTACTCATGTAAACTTTGCAGTCGGTAGACATTGGAAACTTCGCGAAACTCCATCGCCATGCAGGTTGCAAACCCACCTGCCATGGTAGTGGTATAACTGATCCGATGCATCAGCGCCTCGCGCCGTATCGCATACGAATCAGCAATGCCTGCTCGCCCTTCAGTGGTATTGATAATCAGCGAAATCTCTTCATTCTTGATCATATCGACCACATGCGGCCGGCCTTCCTTCACCTTGTTTACCAGCTCACACTCAATCCCGGCCTGACGGATAATCAGTGCGGTACCACCGGTAGCAACCAGCGTGAAATTATTCTTAACCAGTTCTCTGGCCAGACGCACCACCGATTTTTTATCCGGATCGCGTACACTGATAAAGGCTTTGCCCCCTTTCGGCAGTATGGTGCCAGAAGCCAGCAGGCCTTTGGCAAAGGCTTCCGCAAAAGTAGCGCCTATCCCCATGACTTCGCCGGTAGACTTCATTTCAGGCCCCAGAATCGGATCAACACCCTGAAACTTTGCAAACGGAAAGACCGATTCCTTGACGGACACAAAGCCCGGTACGATCTGTTCCACGCAGCCCTGCGATGGCAGACTTTTACCGACCATGCAGCGCGCAGCCACTTTAGCCAGTGCAACGCCGGTCGCCTTGGAAACGAAAGGTACGGTTCTGGAAGCACGCGGATTCACTTCCAGGATATACACATCTTCACCCTTGATCGCGAACTGGGTATTCATCAGCCCGACCACCTTGAGTTCACGTGCCATCGCTGCCACCTGACGGCAGAGTTCCTGCTGGATCGCCGCAGACAGGGTATACGGCGGTAACGAGCAGGCTGAATCGCCAGAATGCACACCAGCCTGTTCAATATGCTCCATCATGCCGCCGATGAAGACATTCTCTCCATCACAGATCGCATCCACATCGACTTCAACCGCATCATCCAGAAAGCGATCGAGTAATACCGGCGAGGATTTACTCACCCTGACCGCTTCGGTCATATAGCGCTGCAGATCTTCCTGATCATAAACGATTTCCATCGCACGCCCACCCAGTACATAGGAAGGGCGCACGACTAACGGAAAGCCAACCTGATCGGCCAGAGCCGCGGAGGATTTAACATTGAAGGCAATCCGGTTGGGCGGCTGACGTAGCTTCAGTTTCTCGACCATTTTCTGGAACCGCTCACGGTCCTCAGCCAGATCGATGGAATCCGGTGTAGTACCGATGATAGGCACCCCGGCCGCTTCCAGCGCGCGCGCCAGATTGAGCGGCGTCTGCCCGCCAAACTGCACGATAACGCCTTTCGGTTTTTCGATATGGATAATTTCGAGTACGTCCTCCAGTGTCACCGGCTCAAAGTAGAGACGGTCGGAGGTATCATAATCGGTGGAGACGGTTTCCGGGTTGCAGTTAATCATGATGGTTTCATAGCCATCTTCGCGCATCGCCATCGCTGCATGCACACAGCAGTAATCGAACTCTATGCCCTGCCCGATACGGTTCGGCCCGCCACCCAGTACCACAATCTTGTCCCGAGTCGAGACATTGGCTTCACATTCCATTTCATAGGTGGAATACAGATAAGCGGTGGAAGAGGCAAATTCTGCAGCACAGGTATCAACGCGCTTATACACCGGGCGAATATTCAGTGCACGGCGCTGGGCTGAGACGGTTAGTTCATCCGAATTGAGTAATTTTGCCAGGCGCCGATCGGAGAAGCCTTTACGCTTGAGCTGGAAAAACTCATCGGCTGACAGGGACTCGCTAGTGCGACTCTGCAAAGATTGCTCAATCCTGACCAGTTCTTCGATCTGCACCAGAAACCACGGATCGATCGAGGTTTGATTAAACACCTGCTCCAGCGTGTAACCGGAGCGAAAGGCATCCGCCACATACCAGATCCGGTTGGCACCCGGAATGCGCAGTTCGGCACGATAGATCTCTTCCTTCTGCTCTGCACTCAGCGCTTTCTGATCGATGATTTCATCCAGTCCGTCAACACCGGTTTCCAGACCGCGCAGGGCTTTCTGGAAAGACTCCTGAAAGTTGCGACCGATCGCCATCACTTCTCCGACCGATTTCATCTGGGTACCGAGACGGTTGTTGGCCTGCGGAAATTTTTCGAAGGTGAAACGCGGAATCTTGGTCACCACGTAATCGATCGACGGCTCGAATGAAGCTGGAGTCGCGCCACCGGTAATGTCATTCTGTAACTCATCCAGGGTGTAACCAACCGCCAGCTTGGCCGCGACCTTGGCGATCGGGAAACCGGTTGCCTTGGAAGCCAGCGCCGAAGAACGTGAAACCCGCGGATTCATCTCGATGATGATCATGTCGCCATTTTCCGGGTTGATCGCGAACTGCACATTCGAGCCACCGGTTTCAACCCCGATCTTGCGCAGCACCGCGAGCGAGGCGTTACGCATGATCTGATATTCCTTGTCGGTCAGGGTTTGCGCCGGCGCGACCGTGATCGAGTCACCGGTATGCACGCCCATCGGATCGAGGTTTTCGATCGAGCAGATAATGATGCAGTTATCCTTTTTATCGCGCACCACTTCCATTTCGTATTCTTTCCAGCCCAGCACCGATTTTTCAATCAGGATTTCGTGGGTCGGCGAAAGATCGAGGCCGCGTTTGACGATATCTTCAAACTCTTCACGGTTGTAAGCGATGCCACCGCCGCTGCCACCCATGGTAAAGGAAGGACGCAGAATAACCGGAAAGCCGATCTGCGCCTGGCCCTGCCAGGCCTCTTCCAGACTGTGCGCAATAAACGACAGTGGGGTTTTGAGGCCGATTTCAGCCATCGCCTTGCGGAACTGATCACGATCTTCTGCCATATCGATGGCTTCACGACTGGCACCGATCATTTCTACATTGTATTTTTTCAGCACGCCTTCGCGCACCAGATCGAGCGCACAGTTTAAGGCAGTCTGTCCACCCATGGTCGGCAGCAGTGCATCGGGACGCTCTTTTTCGATAATCTGTTCTACAACTTTCCAGTGGATCGGCTCGATATACACCGAATCCGCGGTATCTGGATCGGTCATGATAGTGGCCGGATTCGAATTAATCAGAATAACCCGATAACCTTCTTCTTTAAGTGCCTTACAGGCTTGCGCGCCGGAATAATCGAACTCACAGGCCTGGCCGATAACGATCGGACCAGCACCAATGATGAGGACGCTTTTAATATCTTCTCTGCGTGGCATCAGATTGCTCCGCCTTGCTGATTTTGCTGGATCAGGTCAAAAAAATGATCGAATAAATGGGCCACATCATGCGGACCGGGGCTCGCTTCAGGGTGTCCCTGAAAACTGAAGGCTGGCTTATCGGTACGATGAACCCCCTGCAGAGAGCCATCAAACAATGAGCGATGGGTGGTGCGCAGACAATCCGGCAGCGTGGTTTCATCGACCGCAAAGCCATGGTTCTGACTGGTAATCATCACCACACCACTATCCAGACTCTGCACCGGATGGTTGGCACCGTGATGACCGAACTTCATCTTGACCGTTTTAGCGCCGCTGGCCAGTGCTAACAGCTGATGACCGAGACAGATGCCAAACACCGGCAGACTGGTCTGTAAAATCTGCTGGATCGCATCGATCGCATAATCACAGGGTTCCGGATCGCCCGGCCCGTTGGACAGAAACACGCCGTCCGGTTTCAGTGCCAGCACATCCTGCACCGGTGTCTGCGCAGGCACTACAGTAACGCGCGCGCCGCGCGCCGCCAGCATGCATAGAATATTCTTCTTGATGCCGTAATCGTAGGCCACCACGTGATACTTCAGGTTTTCGCTGTTCTGGTAACCCTTTTCCAGGGTCCACTCACCCTGCGTCCACTCATATTGTTTTTTTGTAGAGACTTCTTTTGCCAGATCCATTCCGGCCAGCCCACCGAATGCTCGCGCTGCGGCAATGGCCTGATCGTCATCTATGCCATCTCCGGCCATAATAGCGCCACTTTGGGCACCTTTTTCACGTAGTAGTCGGGTTAACTGGCGGGTATCGATATCGGCGATCGCGATCACATTGTTCTTGATCAGATAATCCTGCAACGTCATTTCGCTACGCCAGTTACTGGCCACTAACGGCAGATCACGGATGATCAGACCACTCGCATAGATAGTCGTAGCTTCTTCATCTTCCTGATTGACACCGGTATTACCGATATGCGGATAGGTCAGGGTAATCATTTGACGGGCGTAGGAGGGATCGGTGAGGATTTCCTGATAGCCTGTCATGGCGGTATTAAATACGACCTCACCGACGGTCAGACCCGGAGCTCCAATGGAAACCCCTCTAAAAATCGTTCCATCCTGTAAGGCGAGTATGGCTGGTATCGTCACGAGTTCTCCACTTTCAATAAAATTCGCGCGCGCAAAAAAAGGAAGTGCATAAAAGCCCTTCCCGTAAGAAAATTAAATTTGAGATAACGCTGAGAGTCAGCACTTTCCTGACAGCGAATTCTATGTCAAAACACGTATGAGTGTCTATGGCGGTTACGTATAATATTATCATTGCAGCAGCTTACTCGGCACGCCTTAAAGCAGAATTAGCGGCTAAGCTCAATCGTTACAGGCTGTAAAACGACCTTTCAGCCAAATTTCCATTCTTTTTTAATTAACCATACTAAGCTTATGCTTTAAGTCATTGATAAATGTAAATTCAATCAGGGAGATTAGATGACTCGCGCCAGCGCCTAATTAATTCCAGAGACCCCTAAATTGAACGCGTCACAAGCTCAACATCTCAACAAGCACGAGCGGATCCGGCTAAAACAGGTCGAGGTGCTATTTGACCAGGCCAAAGTTTCAATTTTAGCCGTACAGTCCGCCGTACTCATATTTTCCTACATCATCTGGGGGCATACGGATACGGCCTTTCTGGCCGCCTGGACGATCGTATTCAGTGTGATTAATGCAGCACGTTATGCATTAGTGTTTGCTTTTGAAAGAAGCCCATCGAAGGAAATACTTTATCCACAATGGAAAAACGCATTCCTGGTCAGTCTTTTTATTTCAGGCTGCATGTGGGGACTTTTTGCCATCGTCGCCTTACCGAGTGAACATATTTTTTTCACGGCCTTTACCGTGATGGTTATTACCGGCCTGATCGGTGGTGCCGTATCCACCTACGCCATTAGCCGCATTGCCTACATTATTTATTCCACCACCTCCGCCTTCCCACTGATCGTGATCTTAATGATGCAACCGGATACCGCCCATCAGGGGTTCGCACTCACCATCACCGTCTATTATGGTTTTATGTTAGTCAGCATGTTGCGTCTGAATAAGATGGTAGAACAAAGCGTTCAGCTGCAATTCGATAATCTGGATTTACTGTATCAGCTGGGGCGCGAAAAAAATCATGTCGAAGAAACCAACCGGACTCTGGAGCTCGATATCGAGAATCGTAAAGCCATCGAGCAACGCCTGATGGAAGAAAAAATAGAGGCCGAGGTTAAAATACACCAGTTTACCAAACTTTCTGTTGAAGACGGCTTAACCAAAGTGATGAACCGGCGCGGATTTAACGAGTCTTTTGAACAGCACTGGAATCAGGCTATCAAGTATCAGGATTCACTGTCGCTGATCATGCTGGATATCGATTATTTCAAAAACTTTAATGACTATTACGGACACCCCAGAGGGGATGAAGTGCTGTATAAAATTGCTAAAACCTGTACTGCCAATGTTCGAAAAGAAATGGATCTGGTCACCCGCTATGGTGGTGAAGAATTTGTAGTTATCCTGCCTAAAACTGGTCTCAATCAGGCCTGTGCCGTTGCCCAAAAACTACGTACAGGTCTCGCCAGTCTGGGCATTCCACATGCCGAATCAAAGGTCGCAAAAATAGTCAGCGCCAGTTTTGGCATTGCCTCGATGATTCCACAACAAACCCTCAAATCCGCTGATCTACTCGAACTGGTCGACCAGGCTCTGTATTCTGCAAAGTCAAATGGGCGGAACTGTGTTTATCCCTGCGATCCGTTAAAACCTGAGCGCTAACTCAACCGTTTCACCAAAACTATTCACTATACCCCTGATAATGATAGTGAATTAACCGGCCAGGCATTCGCTATATTTATCCTCGCCTCAGCTTACTCTTTCCCTGGACTAGTTGAGACTGACTCAACCGCTTATCTTCGATTGCCCAATAACGTCTACGCGATATAGTATGCAGTCTCTCTAGCTCCGGCCGGAAACCAATCATAACGATAAATCATGCTCATCGCAGAGCAACTCTTTTAGAGTACATTACAGGAACGTACCATGACCAGCGACTCTTTCTCGGCTAAAAAAATACTGTGGATCATTCCGCCTATCATTGCCGGCATCATTTTTCTGATGATGATGAAAAGCGGCAAACAGTCACCTCAACTGGTTGAGTACGGTGAAGCCGCACAGTCAGTACGCACGCTACAGATCATCAGCAGGAATTTTATACCGGTCGTACAGGGTTATGGATCGGTGCAACCGGCCCATGTATGGAAGGCCGTCGCACAGGTTTCCGGTCGTATCATCTCGATGCATTCCCGCCTGCAGGATGGTGAAGTCATTCAGAAAGGTGAAGAACTATTCCAGATAGATCCGGTAGATTACGAACTCAATCTGGCACAGGCCGAGACCCAGTTACTGGAACTCGATGTACAGCTGAAAAATACCAGTAGCTCGTTACAGATCGAGCAACGCAATCTGGCGCTGGCGACCCGAGAGCATCAGCGACTGCTGCAACTGGTTACACAGGGCAGCGTTTCGCAAAGCAGCGCCGACGCCGCCGAACGCACCATGCTCAGCTCCACCGCTCAGGTGCAGAACCTGAAAAACTCACTATCATTGATACCCTCGCAGAAAAAACTGCAGCAGGCCAGAGTGACACAGGCCCAACGTGATCTGGCAAACACTCTGATCCGGGCACCCTTTAACCTGCGCGTATCGGCTCTGACCATCGAAGCGGATCAGTATGTCAGTAAAGGCCAGCAGTTATTTTCCGGCGATTCGGTGGATCGTATCGAAATCATCGCGCAGGTGGCGCTGTCATCGCTAAAGAATCTGTTTATCGGCCACCCGGCCGCACCAACGGACATTCAGTCACTGGCAACCAACCTGAACAGTTTTACCGGATTCAAACCGACCGTAAGACTGGACATGGGGAATACCCAGCAGGCCAGCTGGGAAGCTGAATTTGTGCGCTTTTCAGACAGTGTCGACAGCCAGACCCGCACCATGGGGGTGGTGGTCGCGGTCGATAAACCACTGCAAAAAATCGTACCCGGCATTCGCCCTCCCCTGTCCAAGGGCATGTTTGTTGAGGTTTCTATCGCCGGTCATGCGCAGCCCGACAGTATCGTGATTCCGCGCGCGGCGATCCGCAATGGAATGGCCTATGTGATGGACAAAGATCAACGACTGGATATACGCCCGATTAAAAAGCTCTACGACCAGCAGGACATGAGCATTATCGGTCAGGGACTGAGTGCCGGCGAACAGCTGGTACTATCGGATCTGATTCCAGCCGTACAGGGTATGCTGCTGAAACCTGTAGCCGCAGTGTCGAGTTCCAGCAGCCCCGCGACAGGAGGCTAAGGCATGATCAACTGGTTTGCCCATCACCCGACCGCCGCCAACCTGACCATGCTGGCGATCATCATTCTGGGTCTGATCAGCCTGCCTGACCTGCAGCGTGAAACCTTCCCGCGCATCAAGGTTGACAAGGTCAGCATCCAGGCACTGTATCCGGGCTCTACCGCCGAAGATGTGGAAGATGCCATCTGCCGTCGACTGGAGGATGCGCTGGAAAGCATTTCCGATCTGGATGAAATGATCTGTGAATCCTCAGAAGGCTTCGGTAAGGCCACTGCGGTGATGACTGAAGGCCGCGACATGATGGTGTTTATGGATGATGTAAAATCGGCAGTGGATGCGATCAATGATTTTCCTGAGCTGGTGGAATCACCAGTAGTGACAGAAATCGGGCGTACCGATGCGGTCATCTCGATTGCGATCACCGGCCCCGAAAACCCGGTTATTCTGAAAGCCTATGCGGAAGACGTAAAACTGCGCCTGCTGGCCGACGCCAGAATCGCGAATATCGAAATTGATGGTTTTTCGGATCACCAGATCCGGGTAGAAATCCCTGCCAATCGGCTACGACAGTATGGTCTGTCGCTGTCTGATATCGCCAGCAGCATGCAAAACCAGAGCATCAGCACGCCCGCTGGACGACTCGAAAATGCGCATGAAGACATATTGTTACGCTTCGATGACCAGCGTAAAACGGTTGATCAGGTGGGCAGACTGGTAGTCATCTCGGGTAAAACCGGTGCCGCAATCCAGTTGCAGGATATCGCCCACATCAGTGACCGTTTTGACCGTGATGAATCGCGCATCCAGTTCAACGGACAACGCGCGGCCATCCTCAATATCACTAAAACCCAGAGCCAGGATATCCTCAACTCACTGGCCGATGTAAAGTCCTTTGTCGAGGCCGAAAACCAGCGCGTCGCACGCGGCATCAAGCTCAGCCTGACCCAGGATCGGGCATCCATCGTGCAGGATCGACTCGACATGATCCTCAAGAATGGCGTGCAGGGCCTGCTCGCCGTGTTCGCCATCCTGTGGCTGTTTTTCAGCTTCCGTTACAGCTTCTGGGTCACCATGGGGCTACCTATCTCGTTTCTCGGCGCGCTATTTGTGCTGCCACTGGCCGGTATGACCATCAACATGATCACGCTGGTCGGCCTGCTGATCGGCATCGGCCTGCTGATGGATGACGCCATCGTGATTGCAGAGAATATTGCGGCACGTATGGAAAAAGGCGAACGTGCGATGCAGGCGGCGGTAGCCGGCGTGAATCAAGTTCTGCCCGGTATCCTGTCCTCTTTTTCCACCACATTGCTGGTGTTCGGCTCGCTCGCCTTTATTACCGGCCAGATCGGTCAGATCCTCAGCGTGATGCCGGTGGTGCTGATTATCGTGCTATCGGTGAGCCTGATCGAAGCCTTTCTGGTGTTACCGAATCATCTTGGGCATAGCCTGAAGCATATTGAAAACCGGCGTGAATCGCGTCCTCGACTGCTGTTTGAACGCGGCTTCAATTATTTCAGGGATAACATGTTCGGCCCGCTGCTGGACCGTGCAATCCATTACCGTTATCTGACCCTCGGCATCATCATCATGCTGATTATCGCTGCGATTGCGCTACCTGCCGGTGGCAAACTCAAGTTTGTCGGTTTCCCTGCCACCGATGGCGATATCGTCGAAGCGCGCCTGCTATTGCCACAGGGTACGCCGTTACAGCTTACCGAATCGATCGTCGAGCAGATTCAGCAGGCCGCATACCGGGTCGATCAGCAACTCTCCTCACAACAGCCGCAGGGCCAGAAGCTGGTCAATAACATCACCATCATCTATGGCCAGAACCCGGATGCCTACGAATCTGGCCCGCATGTGGCGCGGGTTATTGTCGACCTTCTGAGTGCCGAAATACGCAGCACCAGTATCGATGAGTTTCGCAATGCCTGGCGTCAGCAGGTGGGTGACCTGGCCGATGTGATTTCGCTGCAATACACCGAACCGGCCATAGGTCCGGGCGGCAGGGCGATTGAAATCCGCCTCAAGGGGGATGACCTGCATCAGTTAAAAGCCGCCTCGATGGATCTGCAGAACTGGTTCAAACAGTATGCCGGTGTGACCGACATCAGTGATGATCTACGTCCCGGCAAACGCGAATTCCGGATACGTCTGAAACAGTCTGCGGGTGTGCTGGGAGTTAACGCCAGCATGGTCGCAGGGCAGATCAGGGCTGCATTTCAGGGCATCCAGATCGATGAATTTCCAGTCGGACCGGAAACCTACGAAGTCGATCTGCGCCTGGCCAGCGATGCAGGGCTATCGGCGGATGACCTGGAGCAACTGAGTATCACCGGTCCCGGCGGCAGCCAGATTCCACTGTTGAATGTGGTGCATATCGAAGAAGTGCGTGGCTGGGCACGCATCAATCGGGTTGATCGTCATCGTACCATCACCGTGTTCGGCGATGTTCAGCGTGAACTGGCCAATTCGCAGGAACTGCTCACACTAGCCGCAAGCGAAGTGTTTGTGGATATTACACAGCACTACCCGGGGGTAAAAATCGATACCCAGGGTGAAAGTGAAAATTCGGCTAAAACCGGCAAGTCGATCGTGCGCAATGTGATCCTCGGACTGATCGGAGTCTATATTCTGCTGGCGTTCCAGTTTCGAGGCTATATGGCCCCTTTCAGTGTGATGGTGGTCATTCCCACCGCACTGATCGGCGTGATGTTCGGTCATTATTTTCTCGGCCTGGATCTGACCATGCCCAGCATTATTGGGATGGCGTCACTGTTTGGCGTAGTGGTGAACGACTCGATACTGCTGGTAATCTTTATCCGTGAAGCCAGAAAACAGGGCACGCCCACGCATGTCGCGGCCAGACAGGCAGGTCGTGCGCGCTTCCGCCCTATTCTGCTCACCTCGATCACCACGATTGCGGGTCTGACCCCATTACTCGCGGAAACCAGTCTACAGGCACAGATACTGATTCCGATGGCCGCCAGCCTCGCGTTTGGACTGACCTCGTCCACCATTGCAGCCCTGTTTCTGGTGCCAGCACTGTATTGCATCCTGGACGATTTCAATCTGCTCGGGCAATTGCATGAAGAGGATGACTGATTGGTTTAGCACTATATATTTTCAGGCTGCGTGACATTATCACATACAGCACAGGGCGTGATTCCTATGATACAGCCTCTTTTAACGAACGAGGATGTATAACAATGAAAAGATTAATGACCCTGATTAGCGCGATTGTATTAAGCATTACGCTTGGTGCCTGTGCCACTAGCACCAAACAACCAGAAAAGAGTCTGTATGATCGCCTGGGTGGCAAAGAAGCCATTACTGCCGTAGTTGGGCATTTATGGGGTGTGGCGAGTAAAGATGATCGCATTAATAGCTACTTCGCCAATACCAAACCAGAAGTCTTTGCGCCCGCACTGATCGATTTTCTGTGTCAGGGCTCAGGTGGCCCATGTGAATACAAGGGCCAGGATATGCACGCCGCACACGTCGGTATGCAGATCACCGGCGCAGCCTTTGATGCGCTGGCTGAAGACATCGTGATAACCCTGGATCACTTTAAAGTACCTGCGAAAGAAAAGAATGAAGTGATGGCCATGCTCGGCGGAATGAAGCCGGCTGTAATCAACCACTAATTTTATCCCACAGTATAACTCTGGAGCCTCTGCGCAAAACAGAGGCTCCATCTCCTCTTTTCAGTAATCTCCCTCACACTCAGACAAACCCGCGGTCAACCGCCTATAGTGCTAAAAAATCTATAAAAAACAGTCTGTTTGTAAAATAATTGGTCTGCCATGGGCTATAATAAATGTTCAATTTCTGACCCCAGGCTATTTTTCGAGCTTTGTATGAAACGGATATTCCTTTATTCAGATAACCCTGTTATAAATGCGGTTATGACTCTCCTTATTGAGCAAAGCCAGAAGCTTCCTGAATTACTGCCTGGATACACCCAATGAACTCAATCGATATTTTCCCGTGGAATGACAATTTCAATACGGGTATCGCCAGCATCGACGAACAGCATAAACGCCTGGTCGAGCTGCTCAACCTGCTCGCCAGTCATGTGGCTTTTCAGTCTGAACTGCCTGAACTGAATAGCATCTTCGACCAGCTCACTGACTACACGGTTTACCATTTTCAAAACGAAGAGCAAATCTGGCATCAGTACATGCCGGATGATGCAATGGAGCGCTCCCATATTGAGAATCATGCTCTGTTCATCGAGGATATTCTAAAACTAAAACAGGATATGAATCTGCGGCCGACGCAACAACTGGTCGAAGAAATACTGGCTTATCTAACCCGCTGGCTGGCAATGCATATCCTCGATAGCGATCGCTATATGGCGATGGTCGTACAGGCGAGGCAAGCCGGCCTGACTCTGGACGCGGCAAATCAACAGGCCGAAGAGCAGATGAAAGGTTCGACCCGAGCCCTGATCGAGCTCATTCTATCGGTATACGAAACACTGTCTTCCAATGCGCTGCACCTGATGCGCGAAATCAGCGTGCAAAAAAAGCTGGAAAAATCGCTCATCGAAAGCGAACAACAATTGCGTCTGTTTATCCAACATGCGCCTGCAACACTGGCCATGTTTGATCGTCAGATGCGCTATATTGCGGTGAGTCAGCGCTGGATCAACGATTACGCGCTGGACGATAAACAGATTACCGGAGAATCACATTACACTATTTTCCCCGAAATAACGGCAGTCTGGAAAGCCGTACATCAGCGCGCGCTAGAGGGCGAAGTCATGCGCGCCGAGGGCGACCGTTTTGAGCGTGCTGACGGCTCGATACAATGGATCACATGGGAAGTCAGGCCCTGGTATGAAGCGGATGGGGCTATCGGCGGCATCGTCATTTTTTCGGAAGATATGACCGCCCATAAACAGGTCGAAGAAAACTATCGCCGCCTGTTTGAACTGACCGGCACCTGCATGGGTATCATCGAAGCCGATGGCCGTTTTTCGCTGGTCAACAGAACCTTTGCCAATCTGGCAGAAAGCACGCCCGAAGCGCTGAACGGAAAATTATTTATGGATTTTCTGGACCAGGACAGCGCAAAGCTTGCGCTGCAGTATCATCAAAACCGCTTACAGGGTCTGTCAGCACCGGCCGGCTATGAGCTCAACTACATTACCCAGAAAGGAAATACCGGCAGCGCCAGTCTGAACGCAGTTTATCTGGAAGACACGCGTCAGACCATCGTTTCGATCATCGACATTACGGCCCGCAAACAGCTGGACCAGCAGTTAAAAAAGACCACAAACTCCCTGCTGCGCGCGCAGAAAATTGCGCATATCGGCAACTGGTCCTACCGCGTTGCCGATGGCGCGATCGAATGGTCACGACAACTGTATGCCATTCATGGACGTGACCCGAATACCAAACCGGTCGACTATGCAGCACTGCTGTCCTGGATTCATCCTGATGACAGGGAAAAGCTTCAGGCTTATCTGCAAAAAATGCTGGCTATCAGCGTTGAGACGAAACTAGAACTGGACAATCTTCATTACCGAATTATCCGTCCTGATGGCGAAATACGTTGGGTAGAGGTCACCCTTGAGTGCGAGTTCAACCCGGCTCATAAACCGCTCGCATTCTTCGGCACAATGCAGGATGTAACCGAACGTATGCAGGCTGAGGAGAAGCTGATCCGCAATGAAGCACAGCTGCGTCTGATCACCAGCAACGTACCCTTTTCCATCGCCCTGCTCGATACCAACCGCCGCTATAAATTCTGCAATGAATCCTATGCCCGACTCTTTGCAAAATACCCCGCTGACCTGATCGGCAGGCACGCCAGAGATATTCTGGGTGAAACCGCCTATCGGCAAGCGACACATTACATGGAGCGGGTACTTAATGGAGAAGCCTGTGGCTATGAACTGGTCATGCATAAAACCTCTCAGGGCCAACGGGAAGTCTATGTGCACTATGTTCCAGAACTGGATGCCGACGGCGTGGTCGAAGGTTTTATCGCCACCATTACCGACATTACTGAGCAAAAACAGCAGGAACGCCAGCAGCAACTACGCAGTAGTATCCATCGCCTGCTGGCTTCAGAGCTGCCACTTAAAGCACTGCTTGAAAACATCGTACTCAGTGTCGAGGGCATATACCCGGAGATGCTGTGTAGCATTTTGCTAATGGATGCGCAGGGTGAACATCTGCTCAAAGCTGCAGCGCCCAGCCTGCCCGATTTTTATAGTACCGCGATCGATGATTTACCGGTTGCTGCCGGTGTAGTTTCCTGTGGCACCTCTGCCTATACCGGCAAACGCGTGATTGTCGATAATATTGCCACCCATCCCTACTGGGAAGGCTACCAGGACCTGGCCGAATCTGCCGGACTGCGGGCCTGCTGGTCTCAACCGATTTTTTCAGCCGAAGGCAAGGTACTCGGTACGTTTGCGATCTACCATCGCCAGCCGCATAAGCCTTCCGTCTCCAGTCTGGAAATTATCATGGAAGCGGCGAGCCTGACCGCTATCGCACTGGAGCGTGATAAGGCACAGCAGCAGTTACATATCGCCGCGACCGCGTTTGAATCACAACAGGGCATGCTGATCACCGATGCGGATGTAATTATTCTACGTACCAACCGGGCATTTAGCGATATTACCGGCTATACCGCCGCCGAAGTCCGAGGACAAACGCCGCGCCTGTTAAGCTCCGGACGACACGATGAAGCCTTTTATCAACAGATGTGGCAACAACTGATCGAACAGGGTCATTGGGAAGGAGAAATCTGGAACAAACGCAAGAATGGAGAGGTTTTTCCGGAATACCTGACCATCACAGCGGTAACAGACTTCGCCGGAAAGGTGATCAATTATGTCGCCTCTGCGACCGATATTACCAGGAGCAAGGCAGCCGCCAGCAAGATCGAAAACCTGGCGTTTTATGATCCACTCACACAGTTACCGAATCGACGCCTGATGCACGACCGGTTGCATCAGGCACTGGCCTCGAGTCTACGTAGTGGGATGGAAGGCGCGCTGCTATTCATCGATCTGGATAACTTTAAAACCCTGAATGACACCCTCGGCCATGACTACGGCGACCTGCTGCTGCAGCAGGCTGCACATCGCCTCGAAGCCTGCATCCGCGAAGGCGATAGCGTGGCCCGCTTTGGTGGCGATGAATTTATCGTGATGCTGGAAAACCTGAGCAAAAAAACGCTGGAGGCAGCCACTCAGACCGAAGCCGTCGCCAAGAAAATACTCAACAAACTGAATCAGCCGTATATGCTGGAAACGCATGAATACCTGAATTCGCCGAGTATCGGTGTGACCCTGTTCAGCAGCAATGAAGGTGGTGCGGACGAAGTACTGAAACAGGCCGATATCGCGATGTACGAAGCCAAAAAAATGGGCCGAAATACGCTGCAATTTTTTGATCCACAGATGCAGGCTGCGATTTCCGAGCATGTACGCATGGAAAAGGACTTACGCATCGCACTGCAAAAACGGCAATTTCAGCTGTATTATCAGGTACAGATCAATGCCGACGGTAACTCCGTGGGTGCCGAAGCGCTGATCCGCTGGATTCACCCGGATCATGGCATGATCCCTCCACTAAAATTTATTCCCCTCGCCGAAGAAACTGGACTGATCATTCCGCTCGGACAATGGATACTGGAAACCGCCTGTGCCCAGCTACAGGCCTGGCAACAGGATAACCGATTCCAGCATCTGACAATTTCGATCAATATCAGTGCCAGACAATTCCACCAGGCCGATTTTACCAGCCGGGTGCTGGACGCTATCGAAGCCACCGGCATCGATCCGCTACGTCTTAAACTGGAGTTAACCGAGAGTATCCTGCTTAACGATATCGAAGATACCATCGCTAAAATGAATGCGCTGAAACAGGCTAATGTGCTGTTTTATCTGGATGACTTTGGAACCGGTTATTCTTCACTGCAGTATCTGCGACGCCTGCCGTTGTACCAGTTGAAGATCGACCAGTCCTTCACGCGCGATATCGTCGAAGACAAAAACGATGAAGCCATTGTACGCACCATTATCGCAATGGCGCACAGCCTGGAACTTGGCGTGATCGCTGAGGGCGTAGAAACCCGAGAACAGCAACAGGTACTGATGAAAATGGGCTGTTTTAACTATCAGGGTTATTACTTTGGCAAGCCGACTCCGATCGATCAGTTCGAGCAGGCCCTGATTTCAGTGCAGGATTGAGGCTGAGCATAAGTTTATGGCCGCTTCAGCTCAGCAATATGCTAATACTTAGTATTTGCCGGATTGCCCGTTATACACACCCGACTCCGATTTTCTAAAGCCTGTTTAAACATCACTGTTTAAGCTCTCCGCGCTACAAACTCTATTTAAATCAATGGATTAACAGCACATCACACTGTCTTCAGAAGTCCCTATAGCCCCCGCTAAAAAAGTCATTTCGGTCCCCTGCCGTTCGCGTAATTCTGCGCTTAGAGCGGTACTCCCCAGAACCTCTCGGATTATCACTCAAGCCTGAGTTGTTCTTTAGTCGCCAATAATTATAATTCATGCGCCCATTTAATTTACTAATGAGCAGGCTCGGCTATTTCAGCTTCGGTTGCGATCGGCTGAGACTCGTCAACTCATACATTAAGACTTCACAGTGGATATCACTTACCCCTGGGGTAAGAACGTATCTTTTTGATCATTAAAATAAAAACCACCAAGGGGAAAGCATTAGCATGGTAAGTCTACTACCGCCCATACTGGGTATACTGGGGCTGGTCGCAGCCTATTTCATCTTTCAGATGATTATGAAATACAGCGAAGGTGATGAAAAAATCGCCAAAATCGGCCATGAAATTCATATTGGTGCGATGGTCTTCATGGCGCGTGAATATAAGATGCTGCTGATGTTTTCAGCCGTACTCATCGTCATCCTGTGGGTGCTGCTCGGTTTCAATACCGCACTGGCCTTTATCGTGGGTGCTGGAACCTCCGGGTTGGCTGGTTTTATCGGGATGTACACCGCCACCAAGGCGAATGTGCGTACCACCACGGCTGCACACGAAGATGGCCCGGCGCAAGCACTGACCGTGGCTTTTTTCGGCGGTTCAATCATGGGACTTGCAGTAGCTTCTCTGGGCCTGATCGGACTCGGTCTGCTGTATTTCTTCTTTGCTGACGACCCGCATACCCTGCATGCGATCGAAGGTTTTGGCATGGGCGCATCAACCGTCGCTCTGTTTGCCCGTGTCGGTGGTGGCATCTTCACCAAGTCGGCTGACGTAGGCGCCGATCTGGTCGGTAAAATCGAAGCCGGTATCCCGGAAGATGACCCAAGAAACCCCGGCGTTATCGCCGATAACGTGGGTGATAACGTCGGTGACGTCGCCGGTATGGGCTCGGATATCTTCGAATCCTACTGTGGTGCGATGATTGCTACGATTGCGATGGCGGCAACGCTTTCCGCTGCTTCCCTCGCTGTACTGGGTGGCACTCAGGCCGATCTGATGTTCCTGCCACTGGCACTTTCCTCACTGGGTCTGATCTGCTCCATGGCCGGTATCTATATCGTCAAGCAATTCTCCAGCAAGTCCCCGGAAGTGGCGTTACGTTCGGGTACTATCGGTGCCACGATTATCTTTATCGTCACCGCTCTGGTGATGGTGCTGATGATGGGTATCTCCTGGAAGGTCTGGGGCGCAGTCTTAAGCGGCGCCGTAGGCGGCATGATCATTGGACTGGTCACCGAGTACTACACCGCTGGAAAACCGGTCAAGAAGATCGCAGCCTCCGGTGATACCGGACCTGCCACCGTGATGATTACCGGCCTTGCAATCGGCATGGAGTCGGTCGTGGTACCGATACTCGCGATCTGCGGCATCATCTGGGTTTCTACCGAACTGGCGGGACTTTACGGCGTCGGTATTGCTGCCGTTGGTATGCTTTCCACCGTCGGTATCACGATGGCGATCGATGCTTATGGTCCTATCGCGGACAATGCTGGCGGTATCGCCGAGATGGGCGGTCTGGGTGAAGAAACACGTAAGATCACCGACTCCCTGGATGAACTCGGCAACACCACCGCGGCGATTGGCAAGGGCTTTGCGATCGGTGCTGCAGCACTCGCGGCACTCGCCATTATCTCTGCTTTCGTACAGATCGTGACCCTGCATAACCCCGGCTTCAGCCTCACCCTGTCATCTCCGGATGTGTTGATCGGTCTGTTCATCGGCGGGCTGATTCCGTTCCTGATCGCGTCGATCACCATGACCGCTGTGGGCGAAGCGGCATTTGATATGATCAAGGAGATTCGCCGTCAGTTCCGCGAAATCCCCGGTCTGCTGGAAGGCAAGGCCGATCCGGATACCGCACGCTGCGTCGATATCGCCACCACGGCGGCTCTTAAGCGCATGATTCTACCGGGTGTGATCGCGATTGGTATGCCGTTCGCGGTTGGCTTTATCTTTGGACCGGAAACCCTGGGTGGTATGCTCGGTGGTGCGCTGCTGGCCTGTGTACTGATGGCGTTGATGATGGCCAACGCCGGTGGCGCGTGGGATAATGCTAAAAAATATATTGAGAAAGGCAATCATGGCGGTAAAGGTTCGGATACGCATAAGGCCTGTGTCGTCGGTGACACCGTCGGTGATCCGTTCAAGGATACCTCCGGCCCGGCGATGAACATTCTTATTAATGTCATGGCGATTGTCAGTCTCGTCATCGCACCCTTACTTTAGGAGTTGATCACTATGAAAACTTTTCTATTATTTACCGGAACCGGTCCGCTGCTGGTGTTGAGCTCTCACTCATCAGTAGAAGATTTAAAATTCCTTGAAAAGCTGGCGGCCAAAGGCATCTACAAGTTTATCGCGCATGAGCTGCCGCTGGAAAAGGTGAAGGAAAGATACGCCAATCATTACGAAGTCGCCTCACACGGTCTGCACGAAACCGATGATCTGCGGGTAATCGATTTCGATGGTCAGCGTGCGCTGCGTTTATTCAAGTTCGAAGAATACGGACCTGAATTCATGCACGAGCCGGATGTAACCTACGATTCTTAATCGTTTTTGAAACCAATAGTCGAACCGGAGTATTCCGGTTCGACTGTTTCTACTCCGGGTTTTAAATAGCCCCAGCTTCAGCGCCAGTCGCTTAAACGACTTTATCGACCCGCAACAAACCCACCTCCACCGAAACCACCCTGACACGCTGACCTTTAGCTATTTGATCAGCATCACTACTGCTATCGATTTCAACTTTCCAGTCGATACCGGAATAGCGATGCTTAGCAGGATTCGTCACATCGATATCCGTCAGCAGCACAAACTCCAGTCCGACCAGATCACTTTGCGGTTTTTTATCCGGTTCGGCATGATCCTGCATCGCTTTCAATGGCTTCCATAGCAAGGTACTGCTAAGCCCGGTGGCGATACCGAAACAGGCGATACCGGCGGTCCAGCTTTCCGGCAGTAGACCACTCATCATCAGCAATCCGGTGGCGAGCGCGCCAACACCGGCGAACAGAAAGATGATCGTGGTAAAACCGAACAGCAGTACCTCGGCTGCCAGCATGGCAAAACCGAGTGCGATCCAGAACCCGGATAAATGACTGTTGATATATTCCAGCATGTTGTCCGCCTGCGCTGTTACGCCTGAGGGTTCTTTTTATTCAGACTATTGATGATGGTCATGGCCTCGGCCACCATATTCGCTGCGCCGGTTTTTTCATCACTCAGCAACACCACCGAAGATTGTTTCGCGATCGCTTCCTTGGCGCGGATCGCCATTTCAGCCAGATTGAGCTGTATCGCTTTCTGTCCTTTTTCATCGACCGCGGCAGCACCGATCACTTCTAGCGCCCTGGCCTTGGCATCCGCTACCGCAAGGATGGCCTGCGCCTCACCTTCCGCATTCAGTATCTGCTCCAGCTTATCCGCTTCGGCTGCCAGCACCCGCGCCTGCTTCTGGCCTTCAGCCACGTTGATCGCCGACTGACGCTCACCTTCCGATTCGAGGATAAAGGCACGCTTTTCACGCTCCGCCTTCATCTGCCTTTCCATCGCTTCCAGAACCGTACGTGGCGGCTCGATATCCTTGATTTCATAACGCAACACCTGCACGCCCCAGGGGCCAGAGGCTTCATTGATCTGGGCCACGATGTTGGTATTCAACACTTCGCGCTCTTCAAAGGTTTTATCCAGCTCGATCTTACCGATTTCACTACGCATCGTCGTTTGCGCCAGCTGGGTTACCGCGTAGACATAATCATCCACCCCGTAGGAAGCCTTGAACGGGTCCAGCACCTTCAGGTACAGCACCCCATCCACCACCAGCGAGATGTTATCGCGTGTAATCGCCGACTGGCTCGGAACATCCACCGCAATCTCCTTCAGGCTGCGGTCGTAGCTGACCTTATCCATGAATGGGATCAGAAAATTCAGACCGGCAAGCATGGTTTTATTGTATTTACCGAAGCGTTCAACCACATAAGCACGGTTCTGCGGTACAAATCTGACCGAAGTCTTGACCAGAATGATGGCCAGAATCGCGAACCCGACCCAGAAGTTAAACAGTATTTCAATCGTTTCATTCATGTGATTAATCCTTTGTGAGTATGCGCTGGGATGATGGACTTATTTAGCCGCAAGTTCAACTGCTGGCAGGGTGTGGCATATTTTACAGGTGATTCGGACGGCCTTTTATTCGAGGAGAATCACGACCAGGAGCACGAAGAACACGAAGTTGAAAGGTACACGAAGCTCACGAAGAGAATTCTATTAAGTGTTCAGAATTAGTTGCGCTGACTCCTGACCTGTCTGACGATCTGGATGAATGTAGATGACTTCATCTGGCAGGATCAAGCAGAGCGAATTCCTATTAAATTGAATGAGAAAGCAAAAGTCGAAACGGGCGATCAACGTTTCAACTAATCCGCACCACTTTTTGCTGTCGATTTGAGTGTTTTTTTATGTTTTCCTGTAGAAAAAAACCGGATATATAAAACGCCAAGAATGGCAGCAATAACGGAGGCAAACAAAATTGATGTTTTAGCGCTATGCAGATTCACTGGCTGGGTGTCAAAGGCCAGTGTGGCTATAAACGTGGACATGGTAAAGCCAATACCCGCTATCAGTGAAACACCTATTACGTGGTGAAGATTAATGCCATCAGGTAAACGTCCTATTTTGTATCTTAGGCCAAGCCAGCAGGCACCTGAAATACCAACAAATTTACCGACGATCAATCCAGTAATTATGCCCAACCCGGTCGGATGTTGAAGGCTTTCGATAAATGAGCTTAAGCTAAATACCACGCCGGCATTAACCAGCGCAAATAGTGGCAGGACAAATAATGCAACGGGTAAGTCCAGCGCATCTTCCCAGCGCCGCAGAGGTGTGCTGGCGCGTTGTGCAAAATCACGTATCTCCAGCACCTGTTCATGATCCTGACGACTGCCGAGTACATCGACCTGATCTTTATGGTCCTGCATCGAATTTATTTTAGTTTTCGCGCTATCGAGCAATTTATCAGGCGCTAACATGGGGCGCGCAGGTATCGTCAAAGCAATCGCGACCCCGGCAAAAGTAGGATGAACGCCGGATTTAAGCATCGTCCACCAGGCGGCAACACCTACCATGATATAGAAAACTGGCTGTCGGACACCCGCATAATTAGCCACGGCCAAAAACGCGATAAGTGTAAATGAAGTCAACAAAAATGTTACCGATATATCCTGTGTATAGAATAGTGCAATGACCAGAATAGCGCCGACATCATCGACGATGGCGAGACCAACGATAAAAGCTAACAGACTGGTGGGGATGTGTTTTCTAACCAGGGTGAGCACACCTAACGCAAATGCCGTATCGGTCGCCATCGGGATTCCCCAGCCAATCTGCGAATCAAGTGACCAGTTGAACATGGAATAGATTAGAGCGGGACAAATCATTCCACCGACAGCACAAAGAATCAACATGCGCCGATTCTCTGACAAAGCAAGATCCCCAGCGAGTACTTCACGTTTGATCTCAAGTCCGATCAGGAAAAAAAATATGACCATCAAACCATCATTAATAAGATGTTTTAGTGAAGCCTGTAGCTCGAAATCGCCCAGAAAAAAACCAATCGGTGTATGTGTTAGATTCTGATAGGTAGAAGAATAATCTGAATTTGCCCACCACAGGGCCACGCTAGTGGCGATCAGAAGAAACAGACTGGATGTTGTCTGTGCACGTATAAAATTTGAAAAAGGGGGTTGAATATTTTTCAGGCCACGCTGCAAAAAATTATTGCTGTAATCTGTCATTTTAGTAACCCTTAATTGTATTATTAAGCTTGGCTTCTAATAGATTAGAAGTTAATTCCAGTAGTCTTAAACTCTCACCAGTTAAGATTGATAATAAAGGTCTGCTGACGCATCAATACGCTGCATACTTGCTTTGATGACTGGATTATCAACATGGCCCTGTTTGTCACTAACTACCCTAACAGATTAAATCTGAAGCGGGAGCATTAGACGCCGCAGGAGGCAGATCCCTTTTCCTGTTTCTGCTGGCACAAAGCTATGATGACCTGCCGCAAACTCGAACAGCTTCTTTGATAAAAATTGAGGACAGCCATCAATTGCCTTCGACTCTAGCAAAACTTAAACGCATGGTAAAACAGTCAATCATTTGCAGGCAGTTCATCATGCCTAAGGCCAGGATTTAGGGCGATTTTTGCTTCTGTAATACTTGCATGCCCGACAGCC